>JAEIGA010016322.1_pt1 | contig 11308 bp, 13 predicted proteins | sample 9270691 | NCBI WGS metagenome assembly JAEIGA01 (sample SAMN17057246, study PRJNA624740) | gut metagenome | biome: biome; isolation source: fecal sample | host: Bos grunniens | place: China: Xizang | collected 2019
AAGTAGTGTCGATACCCAAAGTACCTACTGTTATTATAATGAGGATAACAGTGAGAGCTATGCTTGTAATGCTCATTGCGAATGAAGCAATGGCAGCATCAGTCTGCTTCCTTTCGAAAATGCCCCTTATGATTTTCTTGATCTTTCGTATGATCCAGACTCCGAGTGTATAGATGAAGAGGGCAGCAAATACTTTGAGGCCGAAAGCAACAGCCTTGTCAATGAACTCGCTGATAAGCTCATTTGCCGGAGTTGTAGCTATTTTTTGAGCTACTGCAGCTATCTCTGCCTGTACATTATTCAATGTGTCGGCTGGAGCAGCCTGTAATGGCTTTAAGATTTTCATTATTGTATAATGTCTTGATATTTAATCTATGAAACATTTATGTTTGAAGTGCTAACAAAAATGTTATGAGTCTTTTTGCCGTATTTTCAGTGATATTTACAGGCTTTTAGATGTTTGAGATGAGATACCACATATATCCAACCTCCATCAGAATCAGGATAGCGCCTTCAAATCTGTCAAGCTTCTTTTTCTTGAAGCTGTATGCACATACAAGGATGAACAGTGCGCAGCTGAGAACCATTCCGAGGTCGACATATGTCATACCTTTGAACGAAAGAGGGTTGATAAGAGCAGAACCACCGAGGATGAGAAGTATGTTTGAGATGTTTGATCCAAGGATGTTTCCGAGAGCAAGCTGTCCTCTTCCCTTGAGTGCTGCTACTACGCAGGTTGCAAGCTCTGGCATTGATGTGCCGGCAGCCATCACTGTTATTGCGATGAATTTGTCTGATACTCCGAACATCTTTGCAAGTTCAGTTGCTGAGTTGACGAAGAATTTACCTCCGACAACCAATCCTGCAAGACCAGCTATAATAAGGACAATTGACATGAGTACCGAATAGCTCTTGATTCCGTCGCTATCGTCATTGTCTGCAGTATCAGATTTGAATGATGAGTACAGGTACCATGCAAAAATCGCAAGAAGGATAACTCCATCAATTCGGCTGAGCTGATCATGACCTACACCGAATAATGTGAAATTCATTCCGAGAAGGATCAGCAGGATTGTTACGATGATATTGAGTGGGATATCTTTCCTGAGATTGCTTTTGGTGATTACAAGTGGAGCTATAATGGCTGTAACGCCAAGAATCAACATAGTGTTGAATATATTCGATCCTACAATGTTACCGATTGCCATGTCTGCTTTTCCCTGGAATGCAGAAAGGAAGCTGACAACCATTTCTGGAGTAGATGTTCCGATTCCAACTATGGTGAGACCGATTACGAATTCGCTGATTCCGAAACGTTTAGCAATGCTAGAAGAACCGTCTACGAGCCAGTTTGCGCCAAACAGGATAAGTAGAAGTCCACCTAAAAGAATAAGAATTTGTAATGCCATTTTTAATAAGCGGTTAATGTTAAGTCAGCAAAGTTATTAAAAAATATCCAAAATCATTATATTTGTTCTTGTGTAACCTTAGTGTGATATTGCCATATGAAACGTATGATTTCATTCCTGTCGGTGATTCTGATTTCTGTAGCTATACATGCAGCAGATTCGCTTTCAGTTGTATATAGAATCAGATTGGATCAGGATATAGATCCGGCTGCCCAGAGGCTTGTAACAGTCGGCTTAGAGAAGGCTTTAAAGGCTGATGCTGACTATGTTATCCTTGATATCAATACTTATGGAGGAGCAGTCAATGCAGCTGATAGCATCAGATCGGCTCTCCTTCGCTTTGACAGGCCGGTAGCCGCATATGTGAATATGCAGGCTGCTTCTGCCGGAGCATTGATCAGCATTGCCTGTGATTCCATATATATGAAGACAGGAAGTTCCATCGGTGCGGCAACAGTTGTTGACCAGACGGGTAAAGTCATGCCGGATAAATACCAGTCATTCATGAGAGGAATGATGCGTTCTACGGCACAGGCAAATGGAAGAGATCCGTATATTGCAGAGTCTATGACTGATACAGCAAATGTTCTCAGCTTGACTCCTAGCGAGGCTATTGAGGTCGGTTTTTGTGAGGGAATATGCGAATCCGAGTTTGAAGTAGCACAGCATATGGTTGGAGATAAGTCATTTATAATCAAGAATATGGAAGATGATATGACGTTGCTTGACAGAATCATTCAGTTTCTGCTCAACCCATTGCTTCAGTCTATATTCATGATGATGATTCTTGGTGGAATCTTTGTTGAGATACGTACACCTGGCATCGGTCTTCCTCTCGTTACTGCTATTGTCGGAGCCTTGCTTTATTTTGCTCCAGGCTACCTCGGTCATCTTGTTGCATATTGGGAGATACTTCTGTTCATATGCGGATTGATTCTGATCGGACTCGAGATATTTGTAATACCGGGATTCGGAGTATGTGGTATTACTGGAATCATTGCAGTCATTGTGTCCTTGACACTCTCAATGGTAGATAATATAGAGCTCTTCCATTGGGATGGATCTCTCAATCTTGAGCCTCTTCTTATGCCGTTGGGAATAGTCATCATATCAGCTTCTGCTGCTGTTTTCGGCTCTGTCTGGCTTGTAAAGAAGCTCTATACGACAAGATCGTTCGATCATATTGCCCTGAGACAGGAGATGAAGGCAGATGAGGGATTCACCGGCGTTGTTACAGGATTGGAAAGTCTTATAGGAGAAACAGTTACTGTGTTTACTGATCTGCGACCGTCTGGTAAGGTCATCACAGCAGAGGGTAGAATTTTAGAGGCGACGCTCAAATATGGCGGATATGCTTCGAAGAATGAAAAGTTAAAGGTCGCAGATGCGGAACAAGGCAGACTTTACTGCATTAAATAGATAAAAGAAAAGGCTGGCAATTTTGCCAGCCTTTATTTATGTCTGTTACTTACGTTTCAAAGCAACTACATTCTCCACATGATGAGTATGTGGGAACATGTCCACAGGACGGACAGCTGTGATTTCATAATCCTTGCAGAGAATCTCAAGGTCGCGAGCCTGAGATGCCGGATTACAGCTTACATATACCATTCTGTCCGGTGCCGCATTCAGAATCACCTGTGCTACATCAGGATGTATACCTGCTCTCGGCGGATCAAGTATGATCACGTCAGGTCTTCCGTGCTCCTCTACAAATGCATCGGTGAGAATATCCTTCATGTCACCTGCGTAGAAGTCACAATTGGTGATGTTGTTATTGGCTGCATTGATCTTTGCGTCCTCGATAGCCTCCGGTACATATTCGATGCCGATTACCTTGGAAGCCTGTCGTGAAACGAACTGGGCAATTGTGCCTGTACCTGTATAGAGGTCATATACGACTTCAGAACCGGTCAAGGCTGCAAATTCTCTTGTTACACTATAGAGCTTGTATGCCTGCTTTGTGTTTGTCTGGTAGAAAGACTTTGGTCCGATCTTGAACTTAAGGCCTTCCATATACTCATAGATTGCATCTTCTCCCTTGTAGAGTACGCATTCCTGATCCGAGATAGAATCATTGGCCTTTCCGTTTATCACATAATAAAGTGATGTGATCTGTGGGAATTCAGCTGCTACTGCATCCAGAAGAGCAGTTCTTGCCTCGGCGTCTTCATGGTAGAAACAGATGATGAGCATTACATTGCCCGCCTCTGTTGTTCTGATGAACATATTGCGGAGGAAGCCTACATGCTCGCGGATGTTGAAGAATGTAAGTCCATGCTCAAGAGCATAGTTTCTGATGAAGAGTCTGATCTCGTTTGATGGAGATGGCTGGAGGTAGCAATGCTCGATGTCCAGTACCTTGTCAAAGAAACGTCCTACATGGAAACCGAGACCGTATTTTTCCTGCTCGCTCAAAACTTCAGCATCCTCATTCTCGAAGATCCAGCGGCGCTGAGAGAATGTGAACTCGAGTTTGTTTCTGTAATATGTAGTGTCGTCAGATGGAACGATAGGGGATATTTCCGGTACATCCAGATGTCCGATCCTGACAAGCTGGTCGTATACCTGCTGCTGCTTTGCCTGAAGCTGCATCTCATATGGAAGAGGCTGCCATTTACAGCCACCGCATATTCCAAAATGCTTGCAGAATGGCTCCAGACGGTGCTCTGACGGTTTTACCATACGAAGGATAAATCCTTCCATATAATTCTTCTTCTTCTTGGTTACTTTGACGTCAACAACGTCTCCCGGTACAGCAAACTGCACGAACAGAACGGTTCCGTCTATTCGTGCAAGTGCTTTTCCTTCGGCTGCAACAGCCTCAATAGTAACATTCTCCAGGATGATATCCTGTTTCTTTCTCGCCATTATAATTTAGTGACTTTAAGTTTGTATTTCAAAAGATCCTGTGAGATATTGATGAGGAAATCTCCCATCTTTTCAAGCTCATTGATAAGGTCCATGAAATAGACGCTTGTAAGATAGTTATCGCTATTCTGTTCGATAGATTCGATTTCAGCATCACGGAGATTGTTTCTCAACACATTGAGCTTCTCTTCTGCATTGTATGCGTTTGTAATGTTATCCAATGTGTCGTTTGCAATCGCTTCGAGGTTATAAATCATCGCATCGTAAGCCTCATCTACGAGGTTGACCATGCTGTTGAGCTTCTTGAGGGTATCCTCGCTGAAGTTCTTCTTATGAATGTTCTTGCGTGAGATGATACGGCTGATAGCTTCTCCTGAATCTCCAAGTGACTCAAGTTCACCGATGATCTTGTACATCGCCTTGATCAGAGATGCTGTGTCGTTGCTGAGCTCATTGGCAGAAACTGAATTGAGGAATGTTGCGATTTCGTATTCGATTCTGTCAGAAATCTCCTCATATTTTACGAGTTTGCCTCTTGTCTCTTCAAACTTGTCCGGGTCAGTCTCATTGATTGCTGTACGTACATAGCCAAGTCCGTTCTTGGAAATTCTTGCGAAGTGGATGAGCTCCTTTGTAGCCTGCTCAGTCGCAAGCTCTGGTGCTCCAATGATACCTGCATCAATATATTTGAGTCTGAATGCTTCGTCTTCTGAGTTTACTGGAGTCTTGATCAGATTGTTTACAATCTTTACAATTGTGTTCGCAAACCAGATGAGAATCATTGTGTTAGTTATATTGAACAATGTATGGAGCATTGAGATTCCGTAAAGCAGGGTAGGACCAGCCTCAGGATTTGTAAGATCAACAGTAAGAGGATTGTCAAATCCTATTGCCACCATTACAATGCCGACAAGCTTGAGGAACGGTCTGAAAATTATCAGCATCCAGATAACTCCGAACACATTGAAAAGGGTGTGGGCGAGAGCCGCGCGTTTAGCAGCTGTATTTCCCACTGAAGCTGCCATGTTCGCTGTAATTGTTGTACCGATATTTTCACCAAGCACCATTGCACATGCAAGCTCGAAGTCGATGAGACCTGATGTTGTAAGGAGCATTGTGATGGCCATTGTAGCACTTGAGGCCTGAAGGACGATGGTCAGGATTGTTCCTGCAAGGAGGAAGATGATGTCAGACCAGAATCCGAATGCAGTGAAATTCGAGAAGAATGCCATCATTGCATCCTTGTTGCTCAACAATGTACCTGCAGAGCTCTTCATGAAAGAGAGACCGAGGAACATAAGGGCAAAACCTACGATGAATTCACCGATGTTCTTATATTGCTGCTTCTTTGAACTTGTGAAAATGAAGCCGAGAATCATCAAAGGCACTGAGAACGCGGAGATGTCCACCGAGAAACCGACAGCTGTTACCCATGCTGTAAGAGTTGTACCGATGTTTGCTCCCATGATGACTCCGACAGCCTGTACGAGAGTAAGGAGGCCGGCATTAACGAAGCTGACTACGAGTACAGTTGTTGCACTTGATGACTGTACAAGCGCTGTAATACCAAGACCTGTCAGAACTCGCTTAAGTGGATTAGAAGTCATAGAGGTGAGAATACCTCTAAGTTTGTCACCGGATGCTTTCTGGAGACCAGAACTCATGAAGTTCATTCCGTAAAGGAACATTCCCAAAGCTCCGATGAGGGTGAAGATCTGTAGAATCATAAGGTTCTATTTTAGATAAAAACGAAAAATCGGCCAAATTTACTGAAAAAATCTCAGTTTGCAAATAGATGAAATTTGGCATTTTCGAAATTTTCCAAAAGTTCTTATGGCCTGATCTACCATGCTTTTCTAGTACTGAGCATGACACCTATTATAATCGAACATCCTGCAATGAATAACAGGATATATTGCTTCCATGGGTCTATGGCAGCCTTGATATCAGCAATGATATTTTCTTCGACTGATTCCGGGTTGATAGGGTAGAAATATGCCAACGCAGCGATGCCAATACCTAATAGAAGTCCTGCAAATAAGGTAACTATCAATACATTACGGCCATATTTCCTTTGACGGTCGACCTCTGATTTTATACCATCAACTGCGAACATCTTCCTTTGGACTTCAAGCAGAAATGTTGGATTCTCCTTTACCTGAGGCTTGTTTTCTCTGAGAAAAGAATCTATATCTGTATTTTTCATTGCAGTAACGATTTAAGATGGTTTCGTCCTATGGATAAATGATACTTCACTGTTCCTTGCGGAATTTTAAGAATTGAGGCAATCTCCTTTATGCTTCGATCTTCAAAATAATGAAGAATGATTGCAGCCTTTTCTTTTTCAGGAAGACGGTCAAGTGCCTGATACAGTTGCTGATATTTGAAAGAAGAGTCTGTTTCGTCAGATGCGGGAATATTCAATGCCTGCGGTGTATCTGCCTGAATAGTCTCGGGCAGTACCTTCCTGTATCTGTCTACATAGCAGTTGTATGCTATTCTGAAAAGCCAGGTGCTGAACTTTGAAAGTCCGAGGAACGAGCCTGAAGCCACATATGCTCTCACCAATGCATCCTGTGCTATGTCGTCTGCCTCCTGAGAGTCTCCGCCACACAGTGCAAGCAGAAATCTTCTGAGTGATTCCTGCTCTGCTCTGATTAAATCTATAAAGCGCTCTGGAGACATGTCGGTTTATTACTGTTCAAGTGACTTTGCTTCTGCTTCCATCTCCTTTGCGAGCATCTTCTTACCTACGAAGAATCCAATTAAAAGGGCTATGCCAATTGCAAAGAAGATTGCACCGAAAATACAAGGTACTGTAAAGGAATCGTTAGACATATGAATTTCAGACATCATGCTTTTATTGATGAATCCGATTATAGTCAAAGCAATTCCGATTAAAGTACAAGCGCATCCACCTGTCAAGCGTTGCAGAAGTCGCTCCTTTATAGTCTTGGAACGTTTCTGATCCTGCTGTGCTTTAAAGAATTCTGCATCTATTGTTGCTCCAGATTCGATTGCCTTAAGCATGATTTCTGTCTTACGGTTGGTTTCATTCTGTCGAGTACGATTTATAAGCCATACGACCATTACTGGCAGTACCACACAGATGCCGATAGGTATTAAAATATCTCCCATAATTAGTGATTTAAATGTTGTTTCGTATCGCTCTCCTGAGCGTTTTCATTCATTAGACGGAATGACGTCACAAAAGGTTGGAAAAAAAATACCCCTGAAGTATTTTCAGGGGATTACTTAAGGTCGATACCATCAACGAGATATTTGTCATTACCTATTTCAAAGTACGTTCTTTCTCCTTTTCCTGTCAGATAGAATTTGTACTTCGTCCTAGTTTTAGTATTCATGAAGTTACCTGAATGCTTTTTCCCTATACTGGTTCCGCCAACACGGATTATGTTATGTTTGACTTCTTCCGGGATAGGCATGACTACTGCATTGGAGATGTCAATCGTCTTCTTTCCGATAACGAACTTTACAACAAGGTTATTTCCTTCAATATGATTTTCAACTGGAAATGTGCCGAGTATAAGCAATACGGCGCCAACAACTATTAAAGTGGGTGCAATTACTGAGGTCAACATGGTCTTTTGGGTATTCATATTTTGGGTGTTAACAATATTGGAATCGGACTTGTCTATTTCTTGTGTCCTGGTCCTTCAGGGAACCAGCCTTTACGTACGCGTTCTCGCTGATGAATCACTTCCAGTATGCTCCAGAACGAAGAGAAAGCAACGACGCCAAGAATTGTCGACCATATAAGATGACTGACCATTATAGACGCTATGCCGAAGATAACTCCTGCGATTGCGAATATTATCCAGCTTTTGACACCTATGTAGTATTCCGCCTTGATTACAAGCGGATGAAATAACCCTATTATCAGGAATGTGGAGAGTCCCACAAGAAGTCCGGTGAAGTTCATAATAAAATAGCGATTTGTCCAACTCTCAAATTTAACGATTTTCAGATACATTAGCAACTGACGGACCTGTTTTGTCAAAATACAACTGAAAACAAGAGGAAAATGAGTATATTTGAGCCATGGAATACTTATCAAAGAAACGATACGACGAGATTGCGGCCGAGTTGGACTACCTTATCAACGTGGTCTATCCTGAGGTGAGGGAGAACGTCGCAGAGACCGGTTCGCAAGGGGACAGGAGCGAGAATGCGGGATACCGTGAAGCAAGGAGAAGGCAAGCAAAGACCATCAGCCGTATCCGTTTCCTGCAGAAAGTTCTCGAAAATTCACGCATCATTGATCCTGATGCTCTTCCTAAAGATAGAGTCTGCCTTCTGAGCAGGGTTGAATTCACGAATCTCGCGACAAATACCCGTATGAAATTCGAGATAGTCAGCCCCCATGAGATGGACCTCGAGGCTGGCAAGATTTCGCTGAAATCCCCGATAGGAGCCGCCCTGATGGGTAAGATGGTTGGAGAAATAGCGGAGGCACAGGTCCCATCCGGAACGCTGCGCCTGAGAATCGAAAGCATCACGCTCGATTGAGGGCGGGGATCCTGAATTATTTTTCACAGATATATATTCTGCAGATGCCGAATGTAAGGGATCTGTGTTCGACCTGCTCAAAACCTGCGGACTTCAGCATTGCTATAAATCTGTCTGGAGCAGGAAAGCGAAGTACTGACGTATGCAGGTATTCGTATGCGGCTCTGTCACCGGAAAGGAATCCGCCTATAACTGGCATAACCTTCTGAAAATAAAGCATATAGCAGTTGCGTATGAATGCGTTTGAAGGTACTGACAGTTCAAGAATAACTAATTTTCCTCCTGGTTTGAGTACTCTGAACATCTCACTGAGACCTAAGTCAATGTGTTCAAAATTACGTACACCGAATCCTACAGATATGCGGTCAAAAGTGTTCTGGCAATAGGGTAGTGCCTCGCAATCTGCAACAGACATTTCAGCAGAAACACCGGATTTCCTGATTTTCTCTTTGCCAATCATCATCATTCCTTCCGAGATATCTACACCTATAACTTCGCTGCCGGCTGCAACTTTCCTTGCAATTTCAATCGTGAAATCGCCAGTTCCGCACGCCACATCAAGTACCTTGACTGGTGAATTCTGATCTGCGATTTCCCGTACAGCTTTTTTTCTCCAGCCCTTGTCGATATTGAGCGAAAGAATGTGATTAAGCCTGTCATAATCAGAAGCGATCTTATTGAACAGCCTCCTTATTCCTTCTTTCTTTCCCATACATTCATTCAATTTGCTTATAGAACCTTCTTCAAGCTCCAACTTCCCATCTTGTTACCGTTGTATTCAAATACCCGCTCATCGAATACCTCAAATCCACGCTTGAGATAGAAGTCAAGATTCTTCTGTGAGTTGGTATAGAATACAATCTGTTTGCCGCCGCATTCACGGATATAATTCTCCAAGTATTCAATTAATTTAGTTCCAAGGCCGATGCCCTGCATACCAGGATCTACTGTCAGGGAACTGAGATACCAGATATCTGAGCCTGTTTTCTGGTAATCGTGACATGGCTGTCCTGCTGCAGCATCCATCGCTATCCAATCATCAATACGCTTCTTATCAGCGGTCCTATATACGTTGAGCCAGCCGTGCAGAATATAGGACAGGACTGAAGGATCCTTGTAATCCGGAGCATTGAGTTCCGCTGTTGCAACAATCTTTCCCTCCAATTTGGCTGAGAGTTGATGAACCCGTTTGAAGTTGGTCTTATATGCATGCCAGATAATGGATATCTCCACCTTGGCCCGTTCCTCCTGGTCCGGGAACCAGATTCTAAAATACTCGTAGTCGCTAAAGGCACGGGATGCCAACTCTGCCGCCTGACGGAGTTCATTGCGTTTTAAGAGGCCAAATTCAAGTTCCATTTCCTTCATAGGTTAAATCCGATTTATATATGTAAAAGTACATGTTCTTCGTATAAAATACAAGTCAATAGCAAGGAAAACAATCTCGATTATCTAGAATTCGTTGACGTGGTAAACAAGTGGAATGAGCATTATGGAATTCCACTTGTTGAGAAGTGTATGCACCGGCTTGAATGGGCTGGCAGCGGAGTGGATCCATATAAATATCTCTGCGAAATACTAAGCAGAGAACCTGAGGTAGGAAAGTCATGGAGCGACATGCTTCCATCCAACATCAAATTCGCTTAATAAAGTCCGGCAACCTCGGACTTTTTTTTGTGAGTAAGTTCCTCATAGTGTATGATTTCAGTGCAGAATAATTTAAATTTGCACCGACAAATCGAAATTGCATGTCACGAAGGATATACATTTTGCATCTATACGGAAGTATATACACCTATTGTGCGTTAGATATAGAAACGATTATCTCTTACAGATATGAAAAATCTTATGATGGAGCTTATGAGGCGGGAGCAAATGTGACAATGCTTAAAAAATAGAACTATGTCAGGCTTATCCATCAAACAGAAGATTGCACTTGAACTTCAACGTCAGCTGGTGCTAGACAATGTCGAAAAACACCCTCTCAGACAGCTTTTCTGGGAGAGTACGCTTCGCTGTAATATGAAATGCCGGCATTGCGGCAGTGATTGCAAGGTGTCGTCTCTTCAGCCGGATATGCCGTTTGAGGACTTTGCAAAGGTACTTCGTAGGATAAAGGAAAAGTATGACTCTCATAAGATAATGATCGTCATCACTGGAGGTGAGCCGCTGATGAGAAAGGACATCGAGCAGTGTGGACGAGCAATCTATGATATGGAGTTCCCATGGGGAATTGTTTCCAATGGACTTCTGATGACCCCTAAGAAGATTGAAGGACTTCTACGTGCCGGAATGCATTCTGCCACCATCAGCCTCGACGGATTTCAGGAGGAACATGAGTGGATGCGAGGTATTCAAGGCAGCTTCAAGAATGCATCAGAGGCAATCCGTATTCTTGCAAATGAGCCATCGATCAAGTTTGATGTAGTCACATGCGTGAATAACCGCAACTATGAGTCGCTTCCACAGTTCAAGGAATACCTTATATCTCTTGGATT
>JAEIGA010016323.1_pt1 | contig 11307 bp, 13 predicted proteins | sample 9270691 | NCBI WGS metagenome assembly JAEIGA01 (sample SAMN17057246, study PRJNA624740) | gut metagenome | biome: biome; isolation source: fecal sample | host: Bos grunniens | place: China: Xizang | collected 2019
AATAAAAAAACCGCACCTCCACGCACACGACGCACTTCGCCACGCTGACGGCCACAAAAACGCAATAAAATATGGCCATGTGCTAGTTCAAGTCCCCGTCCGGTCACATGCGACAAGATTTTTGTGGCCGAATGGACCACTCTGGGGTGAGCTATGAAATTCTAAATCAAGTATTTGATATTTGGAAAATTAATCGTATATTTGCAGCCCGCAATTTTGCGCGGTAACTTATAAAGTATTAATAAACAATTAATTAACAAACCAATGCCTGGATTAATTGGAAAAAAAATCGGAATGACTTCCGTTTTCGGTGCTGATGGTAAGAACATACCATGCACCGTTATCGAGGCTGGTCCGTGCGTTGTTACGCAGCTCCGTACAGTAGAAAAAGATGGTTATGCCGCTGTACAGCTTGCCTATGACGAAACAACTGAAAAGCACGCCAGCGCGCCTCTCATGGGGCACTTCAAAAAGGCAGGAACCGCTCCTATGCGCAAGCTCGTCGAGTTTAAGGCGGACTTCGAGGGAGAGCTCAAACTCGGTGACACTCTTTCAGTTACTGACATCTTTACAGAGGATGTTAAGTATATCGATGTTACCGGTACTTCTAAAGGTAAGGGTTTCCAGGGTGTAGTTCATCGCCATGGATTCGCCGGTGTAGGAGGTAAGACTCACGGTCAGCACAACCGTCTCCGTCACCCAGGTTCAATGGGTGCATCTTCATGGCCTTCACGCGTTCTTCCTGGAATGCGCATGGCAGGTCACATGGGTTGCGAGAGAGTTAAGGTTGAGAATCTTGAAGTTATCAAGGTGCTCCCTGAGAATAACCTCGTAGTGGTTAAAGGTTCCGTTCCTGGAGCTAGAGGTTCTTATGTAATTTTGGAGGCTTAAGACTATGCAGTTACCAGTATTGAAAATTGACGGCTCACAGTCCGGCAAGCAGGTAAATCTTGAAGAGAGCGTATTCGGCATTCAGCCAAACGATCACGCAATCTGGCTTGATGTAGTTCAGTATCTCGCAAACCAGCGTCACGGCAACGCCAAGACAAAGGATCGTAGTGAGATCGCTCACAGCACCAAGAAGCTCGGTCGCCAGAAGGGCGGCGGCGGTGCTCGTCATGGTAGCCTTAAGGCGAATATCTTCGTAGGTGGTGGCCGTGTATTTGGTCCTCAGCCACGTTTTTATCATACTAAGTTGAACAAGAAGGTTAAGGCTCTTGCTCGCAAGTCAGCTCTTAGCTACAAGGCTGCTGAGAATGCAATCATCGTTCTCGAGTCTTTCACTATGGATGCACCTAAGACTAAGGAGCTCCTCAAGATCAACGCAGCTATCCAGGCTGGCGATCGCAAGGTGCTTTTCGTGCTCCCACAGAATTCAACTAATATCTATCTTTCATCTCGCAACCTTCCTCAGCTCAACGTTATCACTGTTGATGAGATCAACACTTATGCAATCATGAATGCCAACACATTGGTACTCATCGACGGCGTACAGGATATCCTCGCTGAGAGAAATATGCGCTAAACCGACACGAAGATGGGAATCATTATTAAGCCAATCGTAACAGAGAAGCTCACGGCTCAGGGCGAAAAGTTGAACCGTTATGGCTTTATCGTAGATCGTAACGCCAATAAGCTTCAGATTAAGGAAGCAGTAGAGAAATTGTACAATGTCTCTGTTGCTGATGTAAACACAGTCAATTATCACGGTAAGAGAAAGTCTCGCTATTCTAAGTCAGGTCTTCTCCGTGGCCGTACAAATCACTTCAAGAAGGCATATATTACTCTTGCAGGTGAGGATAAGATTGATTTCTACGCTAACATCTAAGGAGGAACCAAACAATGGCAGTAAGAAAATTTAAACCGATAACTCCGGGACAAAGAAATAAGGTAATTAGCGCATTTGATGATATCACAGCTAAGAGACCTCAGAAATCATTGTTGGAGCCTCTTAAGAGCACAGGTGGTCGTAACAACACTGGTCAGATGACAGTACGTTACGTCGGTGGCGGTCACAAGAGAATGTACCGTATCATCGATTTCATCCGTGCAAAAGACGAGTGCACTGCAACAGTTTTGACCATCGAGTATGATCCAAACCGTAGCGCTCGTATCGCTCTTGTACAGTATGAAGATGGAGAGAAGAGATATATCATCGCTCCAAAAGGACTTAAGGTAGGTCAGGTAATCGCTTCAGGTAACGGTGTTGCTCCAGAAGTTGGTAACTGCCTCCCTCTTAGTGAAATTCCAGTAGGTACACTCGTTCACAACATCGAGCTCCGTCCTGGTCAGGGTGCTGCAATGGCACGTTCAGCCGGTACATTTGCTCAGCTTGCAGCTCGTGAAGGAAACCACGCTGTACTTCGTCTCCCTTCAGGTGAGACTCGTATGGTTCTCGTTTCTTGCCGTGCTACAATCGGTGAGGTATCTAACTCAGATCACAGCTTGGAGAGCCATGGTAAGGCTGGTCGCAGACGTTGGCTCGGTATCCGCCCTCACAACCGTGGTGTTGTTATGAACCCAGTAGATCACCCAATGGGTGGTGGTGAAGGTCGTGCTTCCGGTGGTCACCCACGTTCTCGCAAGGGTCTTCCAGCTAAGGGCTACAAGACACGTAATCCTAAGGCTGCTTCAAACAAGTTCATTATTGAGAGAAGAAAGAAATAACAGGAATTTAACTTAGAGATTTATGAGTCGTTCATTAAAAAAAGGTCCATATATCCAGGAAGCTCTGGAGAAAAGAGTTCTTGCTATGAATGATGGTAGCAAGAAGAAGGAAGTGGTCAAGACTTGGTCTCGTGCCAGCATGATCTCTCCTGACTTTATCGGCCATACTATCGCTGTGCACAACGGAAACAAGTTTATCCCTGTTTACGTTACAGAGCAGATGGTAGGTCACAAACTCGGCGAGTTCGCCCCTACACGTATTTTCAAGGGTCATTCAGGAAACAATAAGAGGTAATCATTATGGGAAAGCGTAAAAGACTTATGGCCGAACGCCTCAAGGAGGCTAAGAAGGTTACAGCTGTTGCTAAGCTGAATGACGTGCCTACATCTCCTCGTAAGATGCGTCTCGTTGCAGACACAGTACGTGGTGTAGAAGTTAACCGCGCTCTTGATCTTTTGAAGTTCTCAAAGAGAGAGGCTTCAATCCGTCTTGAGAAGCTCCTTCGCAGCGCTATCGCTAACTGGGAAGCTAAGAACCCAGAGAAGAGCAGCGAGTTGGATAACGGTAACGTATATGTTAAGACTATTATGGTTGATGGTGGTCGCACCCTCAAGCGCATCCGTCCTTGCCCTCAGGGTAGAGCCGGTCGCATCCGTAAGCGTTCTAACCACGTTACTATCATTCTTGATGTAAAACCAGTAGAGAATAAGTAATATGGGACAGAAAACTAATCCTATCAGCAACAGAATCGGTATCACCCGTGGTTGGGACTCTAACTGGTGTGGTGGTAACTATGCAGAGAAGATAGCCGAGGATTTCGAGATCCGTAAGTATCTTGGTAATCGTCTTGCTAAGGCTAGCCTCAGCAGAATCATCATCGAGAGAACTCTCAAGCTCATCACAGTTACTATCTATGCCGCACGTCCTGGCTTTATCATTGGTAAGGGTGGCGCAGAGGTTGACAAACTTAAGGAAGAGCTTAAGAAGGTTACAAAGAAAGACGTACAGATCAATATCTATGAGGTTAAGCGTCCAGAGGTTGATGCTAACATCGTAGCAGACAGCATCGCTCGTCAGATTGAGGGTCGTGTTTCTTATCGTAGAGCTATCAAGATGGCAGTAGCCAACACTATGAGAGTTGGCGCTGAGGGTATCAAGGTGCAGATCAGCGGTCGTGTTGGTGGAGCTGAAATGGCTCGCAGCGAGATGTTCAAAGAGGGTCGTACTCCTCTCCACACATTCCGTGCAGATATCGACTATGCTCTTGCAGTAGCAAACACTAAGGTTGGTACTCTTGGTATCAAGGTTTGGATCTGTAATGGTGAGCGTTATGGCAAGCAGGATCTTACTCCTGCAGCTATCTCAGCCGCTAATGCTCAGGCAGCAGGTCAGAACCGCGGAAACGGCAGAAACGACCGTCGTGGTCGCAGAGATGATCGCCGTGGCCGTAAAGAGAAGTAGTTTTTTTTAGAAAATTACTATATTTACAACCGGTTTCAGAAATGAAGCCGGTTGTATTGTTTTTAGAAGTAATTTTTAATTCCAAATAATATGAAAAAGTGTTTTTATTTGATTGCTGCTATGGCAGTTATGGCAGTGGCATGTAAGAGTGTTCCAGAGGAGCAGAAGGTTGCTGATTTTGAGGCATACATCGAGCAGTTTATGGCTGAGTATAGCGATAAGGTTTCTGCTATCCAGGCTGACTCTGTTTCAACAGATGAGGAGAAGCGTGCAAAGTTTGAGGAGATCTATGAGGCAACTTGCGAGGCTCTTGTAGCAGAATGCAAGGACGTCATCAAGAAGAACCCAGAGAGTGGCGCAGCTGTACTTGCTCTCAAGAATATCGTGGATATGATCACTCCAGAGGAGGCAGAGGAGATTATCTCTAAGCTCAAGGGTATTGCCGCTGAGGATGAATTCGTAACTAAGTATAAGGAGCTTATTGCTGTTAAGAAAGCGACTGCAGAGGGCCAGATGTTTACTGATTTCACAGTAGTTCAGGACGAGAATGACCCAGAGGGCACAACAGTTAAGTTCTCTGATTTTGTTGGTAATGGCAAGTATGTTCTTGTTGATTTCTGGGCAAGCTGGTGTGGTCCATGCAAGAGAGAGCTTCCTAACATTGCTGCTGTATATGAGAAATACAAAGGAGATGACTTTGATGTACTCAGCATCGCAGTTTGGGACAAGCCAGAAGATACAATCAAGGGTGCTCAGGAGCACGGAATCGTATGGAGCCAGATTATCAACGCTCAGCAGATTCCTACAGACATCTACGGTATCGAGGGCATTCCTCACATCATGCTTGTAGGTCCAGACGGAACAATCGTTAAGCGTGACCTCCGTGGCGAGGCTATCGAGAAAGCTGTTGCCGAGGCTCTTGGACGTTAAAAATAAAATAGCATTATTACCGCATTCCCCCGGAGTTTATAGATACTATAATTCCGAGGGGAATGTGATATATGTAGGCAAGGCAAAGGATCTTAATAAGCGAGTTTCTCAATATTTTGTAGATCCGGATCGCTTGTCCACAAAAACCCGCGTGCTTGTTTCAAAAATCGCCGATATTCAATATTCGGTTGTGGATACTGAAGCAGATGCGCTATTGCTTGAAAACAACCTCATCAAGCAATACAAACCGAGGTATAACATACTTCTCAAGGACTCTAAAACCTATCCTTGGATTTGTGTGACGGCAGATGAATTTCCTCGAGTAATCCTCACTCGTACGATAACAAAGGATGGTTCCCGTTTCTATGGACCATATAGTTCGGTGCGTCATGCAAAAACCCTTCTTGAGTTCTTCACTCGCACATATCCCTTGCGATCGTGTAAATATAAGATTACATCAGAGGCCGTGCTCAGGCACAAATTCCGTCCTTGCCTGGATATGCACATCGGTCGATGCAAAGGTTGCTGTGTGGGCGCGATTTCCCGCCAGGAATACAGCAACTATATTCTCGAAGTTGAGCGCCTGCTGAGTGGAGGAGTGCACGATATCATCCGCGAATATAAATTGCAGATGCAGCAAGCGGCAGAAGATCTCAATTTTGAGTTGGCCCAGGCATATAAAGAGCGCATAGAATCCCTGCAGGCACATTATTCAAAGTCTATAATCAGCACGGCAGAAGGACGAGATCTGGATGTCTTCTCTATAGAATTTGAGGGATTTGAAGCATTTGGAAACTTCATGCGAATTCGCGGCGGCGCGATAGTCCAGTCGCTGAACCTTGGGTTCAAAATGAATATCGAGGAAGATAGAGCGGCAGTCCTTAGTGAATTTATCATAGAAATAGAGTCTAAGTTTGGCTCTTTGTCCAGAGAGATAGTCGTGCCGTTTCTTCCAGACGTACAGTTGGAGGGCATTGACTTCAAAATTCCGGTACGTGGAGATAAGTTGGCCTTGCTTGAGCTAAGCAACAAAAATGCAAAGGAGTTCCGTTTTAACTCTCTCAAGCAACGTGAGCACACCAATCCGCAGGAATTCCGTCTTACAGTCCTTGAGGAGCTACGCAAAGCTATCGGTCTCAAGGAACTCCCTACCCACATCGAATGCTTTGATAACTCCAACATCCAAGGTACCAATCCGGTCGCTTCTTGCGTAGTCTTCAGGGACGGCGAACCGTCTAAGAAGGATTATCGCAAGTTCAAGATCAAGACAGTTATTGGTGCCAATGACTATGCTTCTATGAAGGAAGTAGTCAATCGACGCTATTCGCGAATGCTTCAGGAAGCGCCTGACGACCTGCCGCAGCTAGTTGTGATTGACGGTGGAAAAGGTCAGCTGGATTTTGCCTACCAGGCAATATGCGAGCTGGGGCTGCAGGACCGCATATTCCTCATCGGCCTTGCCAAGCGCCTGGAGGAGGTGATTAGAATAGGCGACCGTTTCCCTTTGTTTATAGACCGCAATTCGCAAGCGCTGAAGCTCCTGCAGCGCCTTAGAGACGAAGCTCATCGCTTCGGTATTACATTCCATCGCCAGCTGCGCAGCAAGGCTGCTATCGACTCCGCTTTGCGACAGATAAAGGGTGTGGGCGAGCAGACAGAGCAACGTCTGCTGATGCATTATGGCAGCGTGGCGCGCATTGCTGCCGCCAGTGAGGAAAATCTGGCTTCGTTTGTGGGGCCGGTATTGGCAAAAAGAATCTTAAATCAACTAAATAATGAACGAGAAGACATTTAACAAGTGGTTTAATACCTTTATCCTTGCCGGAATGACTCTGGTAATGATAGCGACAACGATAATCAAGCTGCAAGATGCGCAAGAAGGCCAGGCTATGCTGATTGTAGCCGCATTTGGCTCATTGATGGGCGTTCTGAGTACTGTGTGCTCTGCAAACGCAAAGATTCTAACCTTCTTGTTTGGCTTTTTTGATGTCGCTATTTATGGAGTAATGTGTTATATGGGTGGTAGATATGGAAATGCAGCGCTGCATATGCTCTACTTCTTGCCTATGCAGTTTATTGGCTTCTTCCAGTGGCGCAAGAGGGGTGCTGCATCAGGAGAAAAGCCTCAGGCGAGGAGATTAAATGCCAAGCAAGGCCTTCTTTCTGGCGTGGTTTTCTTTGTCGGCCTGGCCTTGACCTACTTTATCCTCATGAAATTGGGCGAAGCAGAAGCAGCCTCCGTCGTAAAAATAGCTATTCTGATGGATGCCTTCTCGACAATGTGCAATATATTGGGTCAGCTTCTGATGAGTACGGCATATATGGAGCAGTGGTACTTCTGGATAGGTGTAAATATTACGTCTATCATTATGTGGGCCATAACAATGAAAGAATCTGGAGATAATTCATTTGCCTTGATTTATATGATCAAGTATGCATTCTACCTGCTGAATTCCATCAATGGCCTAAGAATCTGGTTGAACCTTAGCCGCCCAAAGGTAAAAGCCCAAGATTTGGAGAATTAAAGAAAATTTGTTTACTTTGTGGTCTAGTAAGAAGTGTATTTTTAAAACTTAATATCTAATATTATGACTTACGCAGAAATTGTAAAAAAGGTCGAGGCGATTATCGTTGACAAACTTGGCGTTGAGCCATCAGAGGTAACAGAGACCGCTAACTTCACAAATGATCTCGGTGCAGATTCTCTTGACACAGTAGAGCTTCTTATGGAGTTTGAGAGAGTATTCGGTATCAAGATTCCAGATGAGGAGACCAGCACAATTGCAACCGTAAAGGATGCTTGTGACAAAGTAGCTGAAAAGCTCAACGTAACTGAATAAGACTATTTCTTACTCACATTACAAAAAGGACGGCTCATATGAGTCGTCCTTAATTATTTATTAATCTTCTGTTATTCGTTAGGAACAGCGTAGACTAACTTCAGGTATGGTCGTTTCTCCGGATGAGTTGGGCCACAGAGCCTAGCCTTGTAGTAGCGGTCCTTATCCAATTCAATTTCTACGCTCTCTGTAGTTGTTGATTGGCTTGCATAAGCAGCCATCATTGCGTAGCTGTAGTAGTTGCTATATCCATAGCCGCCGCCGTAACCACCGCCATAACCACCATATCCATAGCCGCCATACATATCATTATAATAGCTCTGGTATGCCAGATAGTTATAGAACTCGCTCATATCATTTGAGCCTCCTGTTGTTGTAACAGTAACCTCGTTGGCCATAATGAGCAGCCAAATATCAAACGAACCGTTATTAAATCTCTCTTTTAGAGTTGCATTGGCTGTGTTTTCATCAAAGCGCACAAGCTCCTGGATATGATAAGTGATATCTGGTGAATATTCAAAGATAGAGCGATTGACTTCTCCTATATTCTCTGTCTTTGAGCTGGTATCAGAAAGACCCATAAAGTTGGTCGACTTGTTTTCTGTATCAACAATACGACAAGTAGGAGAGAGGATATCAGGCCAGAAATTCATATCCTTGTAATCCTCAGGGAACTCAAATGGGAATACGAGTGTAGCCTTGTTTACGATAACCTTATTTGGATCTATTCCTTCTGCACTGATCGCGTCAATAATGCTGTTTCTAATTGATTTTGCAGGGACTCTTGGCTTCAAGCCGCCACCACCTTGTACATAGATGTAATCTTCAGCACGACCCTCAAGATTTCTTGTCTGGTGAGTGGTTGTATTCAGCGCATACTGAGGGAAGCTTCCGGTTGCTGAATTGGTAAACAGAGAGTCGATATCATCAAACTTGGTAGCTCCATAATAGAAGCGGATAAATGTATCTTTTCTCTCTCCGTTAAACTCGGCAGAGTATTCAAGGTTGGCATAGTTGCCGAGAATAAACTTGTAGTCTGTGTCGTAGTCAAGCTGCACATCAAAGATGTTGATTCTTCCGCCGTCGCCGACTGGTTCATCTGCCTCAATGAAGATTCCTGGGACCTTCTTCAGATATTTATCGATATCAAGGAAGTCTTCGTCTTTAAGAGCCAGGAACTTAGCTGCAAACTCCTCGGTGAAGTTAAATGAGAGAGAGTCTGCTCCTGAGTATAGGATAGTTCCTTTATTGATCTGCTTGTCGCCATGCTTGACTGGCTTGTTGATATCAAAATCAGCTGCAGGGTCAAGAGGTTCGGTCAATTCATATACTCTCAGTGTCTGAATGATATTCTTCTGCTCTTCCTTGTAGAAATCTACGGTATCCATTGCCGCAGAAAAACGGAATTTCTTGAAAATTGGGTTTTTACCAACAGAAAGAGAATCCGTAAACAGAGGAATAAGAGTAAACGCACTTGAGCGCTTGCTGGTGCCAAACTCCTCATCGTGCACTGCGCCCACGGTGATCCTTTTCTGAGAGTAAGCGGAGAGGCTGTCAGCCATCTCGCTATAAACCTCATCGATAGGGATGTCTACAGTATGGAATGTATATGTCTGACCTAGAGGAATTAGATTACTTCCCAAACCTGTGTTTACTTCAACGCACGAAAGGCAGCAGAAGCCTGCTGCCACTATTGCACAAAAGCGTGATTTCATTTTTCTAAAGTTCATCATAAAAGCCGCAGTACTCATCAATATAGCTTCCATCCTCGAGGGCCTTTGCGTTGAAAGGAAGGATTGGAAGATTGAGAGACTTGCAATGATCTATAATATCGTTGTTTACCCCCTCTGATCCAAGAATGATACCGTCAGAGTACTGGGCAGCTAGTTGAGCAAGTTTTATGCCATTGGCTCCATCAAGAAGAGCGACATCTTCTTTCTTGATGCCTCCAAAACAAGTTTTATCCATAAAGTCTGGAGCAAAATCAGTTGTTGGAGTATCATCATATACAGACAGAACGACCTTGCTTGAAGAGAAGATAGGATCGTCCTTGTATGCCTTCTTGAGGAAAAGTGGTACAAGGTGAGAAATCCATCCTTGACAATGGATTACATCTGGAGCCCAACGGAGCTTCTTTACTGTCTCAAGGACGCCACGGGCAAAAAATATTGCACGCTCATCATTATCGGCAAAGAATTTGCCGTCTGCATCGCAGAATGTTTCTTTTCTGCGGAAATAGTCTTCATTATCAATGAAATATACCTGAATTCTGGCAGATGAGATAGACGCTACCTTGATGATAAGCGGACGGTCTACATCGCTGATGATGATGTTCATACCAGAAAGACGGATTACCTCGTGAAGCTGATTCTTGCGCTCATTTATACAGCCGTAGCGAGGCATAAATGAACGGATCTCACGCTTACGCTCTTGGGCGCCCTGTGGAAGGTAACGTCCAATGTTTGCAATATTCGAATCCGGAAGGTAAGGGAATATTTCTGAGTTAACGAATAGAATTTTTTGTTTGGTACCACTCATAAATACAAAGATAAGAATTTTTTTTGGATATTTGATAATTCATTATCTTTGAACTTTTAATCTTGTATAACTATGTCTGCAAAGGATAATAAAAAACAGATAAGAAAGCGCATAATCAATGCCTATCTTTCTAGTGTTATTAGCATTAGCCTACTACTTCTGCTGGTCGGCTTGGCGTCCCTTGTTGTTATAAATGCAAGAAATGTTTCTTCTTATTTCAAGGAGAATATGAAGGTCTCTGTAATGATGGGACGACTTGTGGAGGAACCAGAAGCAGAGGAGTATATCAAGCAGGTTTCGCGACTGCAATATGTCAAGGATACAAAACTCATTACCAGAGAACAAGGAACAAAAGAGATGGCGGAGATTCTTGGCGAGGACTTTTTGAGCGCATTTGATACATCTCCGGTTCCCGTGTCTGTGGAAGTAGGCTTGAAGGCGGAATATGTAGTTGCGGATAGCTTGGACTTTATAGTGAAGGCTTTGTCGGACTATGAAATTGTAGAGGAAGTGGATGCGCGCCAGGGATTGGTTGAGATGCTGAACGCCAATATTGCAAAGATTTCCCTTGTGTTTGCTGTATTTATTGCACTTCTCCTTTTTATCTCGTTTGTGCTCATCAACAATATGGTCAGACTGAGTTTCTTCTCAAAACGCTTTACCATACATACAATGAAGCTTGTAGGTGCAACAAAGTCCTTTATCAGGGCTCCGTTTGTGCGAAGTGCCATAGTTCAAGGCTTGGTTTCTGCAGTGATTTCCTCATTGGTGCTGGCGGCTTTGTATTATGTGGCGCAAAAGGAGTTCCCGCAGCTGTTTAATATTTTTACTGCCAATACATTACTTCTCACAATTGGGGTGATGTTTGCT
>JAEIGA010016324.1_pt1 | contig 11307 bp, 7 predicted proteins | sample 9270691 | NCBI WGS metagenome assembly JAEIGA01 (sample SAMN17057246, study PRJNA624740) | gut metagenome | biome: biome; isolation source: fecal sample | host: Bos grunniens | place: China: Xizang | collected 2019
CCACGGCAACACCTACGGACAGACGCGTGTGGGGTGCGGCTCGGTGAGCGAGCGAGTGAGCATACGCTTCAACTGGAACGCCTCCACCACCATACAGAAGGGGCGCAAGTACTTCAACCAGGTGCTGACCGACGGTCCCGTCAGCCGCATAAACTTCTGCACCATACCCGAGCGCGAGATAGGTGCCGACATGCCGGTCTTTGGCACCTACGATGCCGACTTCGACGAGCAGCTGCGCCCCTACATAGAGCGCCTGGAGAAGGCACGCGGGCTGGTAACCTGCCCTAAGGCAGAGGCTCTCTCCAAACGCCTCATCGAGGGCTGTGCCGACTTTGCCGTGCTCTCCGGGAGCCGTTCCTACGAGAACCTCTCCTTCCGTGCCAACGTAATCGCCTATCTCAAGGCCATGGTCCTCTACATAGCAGGAGGGGAGAAGTGGGACAAGACCCTGGAGGACTTCATCACCTGGTCGCTGCACTACGACCTCTGGTGCAAGATGCAGTTCTTTGCCAACGACATGGACGAGGCCGAGATAGCCATGCGCCGACAAGGCCACCGCGGACCCCAGAACATGCTCGACCTGCTCCCCGACGAGTTCACACGCGAAGAAGTGCACCTCCTGCGCCAGAGCCAGGGCATCACCACCGGTTCCACCTCCAAGATGCTCAGCAACTGGAAACACCGCGGCTACATCACCCTCTTCTCCAACTCCCTCCCCGGCTCCGCCGAAGAGCTCTACCGCAAGACAGGCCTCTACCTGAAAAGGTGAAGGTTGCGATTAAGCGAGAGCAGAGGTTAAACTTGTTTGAACTATGCCGAGCGTGAGCAGGCTCGACGATAGTCAAAACGGAAAACGGAAAACTGCTAAAGCAGGCGTCTACCCTTGGTTATTCGATAAAACTCATCAAACTAAATTAGGTCTGGTTTTCAGATTCACATTTAGATTTGAATTACCTTTCCGTTTTCCGTTTTAACCTTTCCGTTTAATACATTTGGTTCATAGCTCCCCCAGCGCACCCTCATCCGCCACCTCCATGGGCATAGAGGGTGCGCTTTTTAGTTTCCGTTCGATAGCTCAGTTAGCTCAGTTTCAGTTATGTTTATTCTTATAATTGAAAATGCGAGAGCTTTTATGACGTGGAACGGGCAGAAGTCTGGCTCCACGCTTGAACCGAAATGTAAAATATATAACTCTGAAAATCAGATATACAATAACGGGAACTTTATGAATTGATGCCATAGAGTTCCCGTGTTTTGTAATTACAACGCAATGCTTGATTGAGCTACTTTGATTGCTTCTGACTTTAATTCTTCCTCATCCTCCACTGCATCGAGGACTTTATCTGCGACCCAGAGAGTGAGAAGTTCTTTTTCGTCAACATTGAAATAGTTGGCTATTTGAATAACTTGTGTACGTTTTGCACGTCTATCACCTCTTTCGATTTTTGAAAACATCGGGGTGTCAATCTCAAGAAGAGAGGCCAATTGTCTTTGTAGCACTCCATTCTCCATTCTTAATTCTTTTATCTTTTGTCCTAACAGCATCTTTATCTTAATTTTACTATTTACCTATAATTTCCCAATAACCGGATCTGTCAGAACCGATACGCTTTATGACTCCTTGTTCTTGGAGTCGCTTCATGGTTTCTGCAACCCAACTTCTTGAGTAGCCAGTTTGTTTCGCAAGTTCCATCAATGTAGATTGCGGATTGTTTTGAATCTGTTCCAATATTTTCAGTCCACTTTTCAGTCCACTTTTCAGTCCACTTTTCAGTCCACTTTCGAGTGCACTTTGTAGTGCAGTTTCTGGTGCACTTTGTAGTGCAGTTTTTAGTACACCTCGTTTTGACGCTTTTAATGAACCATCTTTATGTGCTATGTCTGCGATAATATTACCAGCAGCCTCATGGCAAGGAATAGTTATTCTAAAGAAAGTACGTTCATCGTCTGTAACTACAGTTGCTCGTGGTGAACCATTGTTTTCCAAAACATTTTGAATGGTAGGAATACCAGTACTGCGTCCCTCTGTCAAATCCAACTCCTTAAGGTATTCACCAAGCCTGCGATTACGATAACGCTTAGATACCAAAATTTCGCATCTTGAGATATCAGCAGCCGAAATACTTCTATCCGGACCACCTACATTCTGTATGGTGATTCCTTGAGGTTCTACGGTGATAACCACAGGTTCCCATTCACGATAATCTCTATGATAGAGTGAGTTCGTCACACTCTCTTCCAATGCTTGGTATGGATAGGTAAAGAACTTTTGGCTTCTGCTACTATCCTTGGGTTTTATAATCGTCTGCATAACAAGCATACGATTCAGGTATTCCAATGTCCTGTCAATTATCTGGGTGATGGAGCCCTTAATTACAGGACCTTCATACAGATTGTTGGGATTATTCAATCGTCCTTCAGGAAAATATACCACTTCAACTTGTGTACGCTTAAAGAATTTGCTTGGGTCTTCACAGAACATCATAGCTGCCACATTTCTGAGCATACGATTTTCCTTGGGGCCAACATACAAATCCATCTGTTCCAAAATACTTTCGAGAGGTTTTGTATATAGTTCATTGGCAAGTTTGCTACCTACCTTCACCAAATATTCTCGTAACAGAAGCGTTGAAATATCCTCAATCTTAATCTCAGGATTACCACGTTCATCAAATGGCACACGACTTGCCAATTCACGCAGCTCGTCAAGGACCTCACCCTTAGCTATAATACTGCTCGTGCCACTACGGATATAGAAATATTCCTTCGTATTACTCTTGGCTGTAACATTTTCTGGTACAGAATATGGTCGGTTGATTCCTGCCGGACACCATATCACAAGCACAGATTTCCCATCTACCTCCTCAACGCTCGTGCGAGGCATGTAGTAAGGGGAAATCTTGTTGTTGTAACCTACCATCTCCTGAAGGATACCATCAATCTTTTCTGTAGGTATTCCATCAACAGGACGAATGGCAACTCCAGTTGCATCGTCTGTATCAACACCGACCAAAATGTAACCGCCACCAAGATCATCAAAATCGTTAGCGAACGCACATACGCTATGGTATATACTCGCTGGATTCCAACCCTTTTTGAACTCAATCCGGTTGGATTCTATCTTCTGCTTGTTTAGTAGGTCGTTTATGTTAATTGCTAAAGCCATAATGAATATAGTTATTTCCCATAATATGCTTTACTACCTTCTATTCGCTGCTTAAATCTGTGCTCATAAAAATGGTTATAAAGCAATTTTATAAGTGCTTTTCTTATAGAAGTGTTACTAAGAGAAGATACATCCCAACATCTTGCGTTATAATGAATATAAAAACGCCATTCTATATCATCTTCATCTGTAGATTTTACAAATTTTAGCAACATTCTATTTCCAAAAGCGGATGATGAAGGTAAACCTATAGCCAATATTGGTAAAGATGCGTCTCTATTTGAAAGCACATTATCTATTAAATTCCCATATCTGTTTCAATTTCATTAATTGCATCAGGTTCAGTAAATTTTGTCCCTTTTTCATATACCTCAGTATAGAAAGGATGTCCTGTATTCTCTTTATACCATTCATTTACATCCTCTTTAGTATCAAATAAGACAATAATAGTATCGTCCCATATATCATTAATCAACATTAGAAACATTCTGCCAAGACAGTAACTCATTTAAATCATGTTTAGTCTGACACCATTTGTTTATATCTTCAAAACTTACACCCTTGTAGTGTCTTATAGGAATTTGAACTTGATGATTTTCAATAATGTATTGTCCATCTTTTACATAATCAATTATTATTTCTTCCAAATCTCCTTCATCCTGTGTTAATTCGAATAGTTTTTTTTCGTCCATGGTTATAATAACACAATCATCATTGTTGAAATTCAATTCAGGGACATCAATTCTCCATTCACGCAACCAAGTGTAATCTTTATGATTAGGATTATATTCGACAAACCGCCATTTCAAATCATCATAAAGTAAATCCTTTTCTTCTTTCTTCCCATATATTGCAGGTCTACCTCCTCTCTCAAAAATATAGTCTTTCTTAAATCCTATACCATAGGGAGCATACATCGGTCTGTTTGGATAGTGTTTCATTATTAACTCAAACATTTTGGGAAGAAAAAACAATGGTGCTTCAGTAAAACATATTGGGCATTTATCTCCTTTCTTGAGGCATTGTTGCGAGAGTATTGTTTTTAATGTATGTATAGCATCTTGCCCTTTTGTAAAATGGAAAAGATACTCAGATAAATCTTCACGTGAAGCTATAATATCTGGATATATTGAATATTCTGAATTAATAGGATATCCCATAATCAGTTAATTATAAACTGTTCCAAAATTCTATAGATTGTTGGTCCATATCAAGATTATCATTATAATATGGATTATCATAAATACTTGGTGTATCATCATAATACCCTCCATCATAATAATCATCGTCATCTCTTGGTTTATCGTATGTGTCTATTTGAGAACCACTCTTGTCAAAGATATAAATTTCGTCATCTTTAACCAATTTACCTTTACCATCCTTGAAATTAGCTTCAACTTCATCATATTCACAAGGTACAACAATTATCCCCTCAGAATTGATAAATCCCCATTTACCGTTAAGTTTAACAGCAGCCATTCCATCTGAGAATCCGTATGCTTGTTCGTAAATAGGTTCTATTACAATATCTCCATCTACAGAAATATACCCCCAAAGGCCACCTGTAGTTTTCTTACTATTTATATCATAGATGCCGCCAACATTTATTTTACAAAGATTTTCCATACATGGTCCTAAAAACGAAACGTTTGAAAAAATCTTAAGTTGGTGGTTCTCTACGCCAAATAACCCCCATAGATTATTTTTCATGACCACTGCATATTTATGATACCTCTTACCTATAAATTCATATGATGGTGGAAGTATTTAATTTCCCGAAGAATCAACATATCCATATAGTTTTTTCGAAAGAACATTAACCTGCACACATGCCAAATTGTCTTCGAATTTTCCTATACCATTATATCTATTCTGTAGGATGATATTACCTTTGGATGTGACTAAACCATACAAATCATTAATCTTGAATTTGTAAAGTTCATTTTCTATAAGATCCAAGCGAGAAAAAATTGGAGGAAGTATGTCATTGGATTGTTTATCGATAAGACCATACTTTACATGTCCATCAGCGATACAAACTGCAATGGAGCATGTGTCGCCAAATGGTTTGCAATATTTATATTTTTTATCTACGAAAAGTTCTTTTCCATCTACTACTGCAACATATCTTCCGTCTATAGTTTTATATCCAACATCTGTCTTGAATCTACCTATCTCTACCTCATATTCAATACTATCGAAAACACATGGAATAATTTCCTTAAATTGACTATTTATCACTCCATATACGGATCTTTCTCTATCACGTCCGTCTTCATCATAGTAGTAGGATGTTTTAGATACAATTGCATACCCATCTACAAATTCGCTTATACTCTTGTATGTAGGTTCAAGAAGAACTCGACCTGTAATATCTACATATCCTATTCTCTTGTTGGAGCGAATTTCCACCAACCCATTGATAACATTATCAGCTATCGCTCTATATTCAAGAGGAAGAATCTCGTTACCATTATTGTCAACCAACCCCCAATTGATAATGGAATATTCATTATAATTTGTAAAGTCGTAGCGTTCTCCATCTTCCCAATAATAATCATTATAGGATTCATAGTCCTTTCCATCCATACCAACCTTGATAAGGTTATGCGCTACATACAATATGTGATAGTATATAGGTCCACAAATAATTTTACCTTGAAGAGTATATGCTCCCCAATGCCAATCTTTTTTGTATAGTATTATTTCTGATTCTATTTTTATTTCATCTATTTGTTGACTGAATGGCACAATCTGATTTTCTTTAAAATCGATTACGCCACATTTATATGTTTCATCAGTGTTATCATAACAAACAGCAATTAACAAATTGTTATGATATGTTAGTGATTTATACTTTAATGGTATAATTACAGTTCCTATTTGATTAACACAGCCAAATAATTCATTCTTTGACACTAATAGGATTCCATTCTCTAATCTTTCTATTTTATCATAGTCTCCTGGCATTATGAAAACTGAGTTGTCCTTAACGACAATCTTCTGTTCAAAAGCATTGATCAATATTCCATCTGCCAAGAATTGACCGTTTTTTTGTATTAATAAAGAAGAATATTTTGGATGAATTACCAACCTTCCTTGATTGTCTATAATGCCATATTTACCGTCTAATCCGACAATTGCAAATTTAAGTCCATCAACTTTCTTAGGTGTTTCCCAACTATAACTTGGTGGAACACTTGATGCAACTCCAAAACAGAAGACAACATCAAAAGATGTCTCGCAAATTGATTGACCATTAAAATCTATTATTAAATATTTATTATTGTTTTTAACAGCAAGTAATGAGAATCCAAGGTGAATTATTTCCTCACTTTGTATGTCAATTATGGGCATTCCATCAACATTTATTATAGACCATGTATAGGAAAGCCTATAGCTAATGTTGTTCTTATTTTGAACGCCACACTTAAATACGAAACTTGTATTATCACTTAATACATCAATCTTATCATAAGCAGGTTTTATGACAATACAGGAATTAGTACAATCTATGATCCCTTTTTTTCGGTCTTTTTCTATTATTACAAATTGGGAATCGGAATCATGCCCCCAATCATATTCTTCAAGAAGTATAAATTCAGATGATTTACCTTCAATATGACATGAGACAATCTGCTGAAAATTATCGTTTACAAATCCAATATTTCCATTATAGTAAACTCGAGATAGTCCCTCTGCATTGAAATTTTCTTGCCAATCATATTTCTTTGATGCAAGAATATAGTTGCCATTAATATCTCGAATTAATAGTTTTCCTTCTTTATTTGCTAGTCCTGTTACTACATGATTTCCGCCAATCTGTTTTGAAACTTTTATTTTGTCATTTCCTAAAATGGAAATAGAATCATAAATAGAAGGCAATATAAGTGCTCCCTCTGAATTTAACAGACCCCATTTTCCCTCAGAGTATTCTCTATAGGTTTTTATTACAGAATATGCTTCGGACTTTTCTTCGTACTCATACCAATATCCATTGTTCACTTTTGCGAAACCATTTATAAATTTTTCAACTTTACCATATTGAGGAGTGAACAATATTTTACCATCTGTTGTTGCCACTCCTATTTTTTGATCCTTATGAATCCAGAGCAAACCTGGAACCGCTGATTCGATAGCAGAATAGTCAAATTGAAGAATAACATTTCCGCTGGAGTCTATTAACCCTACATTTTTTTTTGAACTAAAAAGATTTCTATCAGTAGATGCGAGAAAAACATTTTGTATTTGTTGCAGATATGTATATCGGGGAATTACTACTTCTTGGAAATCCTTATTTAAAAGACCATAACAATCATCTTCTTTGATTAAGTACATTCCATTATCAAGCAGTTTGATCATATGATATTTATAAGGTAGAATGACAGTGTTATCTTTGTCAAGTACAGCACAATACTGATAGATTGGACTAGATTCATTCTTTTGAATAACTACATATCCATTTTCTAATCTATCGATAATTCTGAAACTTGAATTTGTTTCATCTGTGCTGCTTGCACTATGTGCTTCAATCTTTGCTATCTTTGAAATATCAGTAAAAACTCCGTTAATATCTATTTCACCACGAACAATTTCCACTCCTGGCATATTTTGTTTAAAAGTATGCTTATTTACAGTTGCTTTACCATTTTTAAATTCTGAAATATGCTCATACTGAGGTTCTGCGAGAATACAATAATTTTCGTCAACTAAGCCTAACAGCCCCTTGAGGTTGATAATAGCTCGTCCTTTTACCACTCTATCATCGTTTACATCTCCAATAAATTGATATATAGGTTCCAGACGTACTTTTCCGTATGGGTCTAAAATGCCAAAAACTTCAGTTTTATTATTATATGTTTGTGAAGTAATAATTGAGACTTTCCATAGACCATTATCAATAGACGTTATAGTACTATATTTGGGTTCGCATATAATAGAATATTTATCATCAAGTATTCCCCAGAAATTACCTTTTTTGACAAAAAAACCGTGCTCAAATTCAAGAATATCATCGCATTCTGGTTGAATGCACATTTTCCCCACTGTATCAGTTAAACCATATTTATTTTTTCGTACTAACCAGTGTTTAGAATTCGTTGGTTGCTTTATGTTCTCTGTAACATAGTCTCCATCCCAATTCCAAAAACTTTTCGGAATTCTTCCTCCATAAACTTTAATAGAACTATAATCAAAGGCTAAAATTACATTGTCATTAGAATCAATAACTCCGCATATAATTTTATCATCTACTGACAAGGACGCAACGTATCTATTTTCAGCAAGAGGAGATAGCGATTCATATTTAGCTTCTATTAATAACACGCCTTCTTTAGAAAAAAGTCCATATCGTTCATTAGATAAAAAGATATAGTTATTACTAATATCTTGTGATAATGATTGATATTTTGCCTCAATTATGAGTTTTCCCACATTAGACAATACCCCGAATTGTTTATTTAAAACATAGATATAATTTCCGTTCAAATCTTGTGAAATTAAATAATCTACATTTGTTTCAATTGTAAGAGGCGCTCCATTATAGTTTATAACGACATTAAATTGCTCATCAATATAATTCTCATAGCCATCAATCCAGACTTTAGCAATACCTTTCTCGAATTTCTGACCTAAGGAAAATTTTGCCGGCAATTCTATAGTATCTCCATTAGACGTAAGTATTATTTTTCTTCCTTCTTCGTTAATATAACCTTCAGCATCCTTCTCTGAAACTTTTATAAGATCATTATCTACGAAGTTTATCTCATCATAGAAATTTTTAGACACCATTCCATCATCTTTAAAAAGTGCCCATGACTTATTGTAACGAACTTTATATAGTCCCTTTTTAAATACTTTTAATTCATCAAAATTTGCATCAAAAATAATATTGCCATAAACATCTGCGATGCCAAATTTTTCAATTTGTGAATAATCTTTTTTTATTATTTTACTAAAAATGTAATATCCATTTTCAAAATATACATTCTTCCATTCTGGTTTTAATATTAAAGCCCCATTTAAATCTACAATACCATGTAAATTGTTATTGGTTGTCTTATAAAAATTAGTGTTTAGTTCTGGGCATAAATCATACTCTGCAGGAATTAAAACGTTACTATCTATATTATATAAACCATATTTTGTTATTTCCTTAGTTTCTTTTCTCCATCCACCCACAGTGATTGTCTCCGTTTTTATCAAAGGGATAATGTCATTATCAACTTCTCCAATGTTATCAAATGTAGGTTTGCAAAGTGTTTCACCAGAACCATCTAACAATCCCCATCTTCCATTGTCTGTAATACCAAGGAATATATTGTCATTTATTTTTTTTACACCTATACACCAATCTGGGAAAGTAATTCTTTTGCCATCCTTCTCGACAAAAACACTCCCTGACAAGTCTATTAAACTTTCTCCAATTTCATCAACTTCAACTTTTACACAATCCTTTTTTATTTCAATTATTTTGTTAAACCTTGGTTTTATAAGCAAACCTGTAGAGGCCATAAATAAGCCATGCTTACCTCCGAAAAAAGAGGAAGTGATTTCAAATTCATGATAGTTCTCTGTATAATGAATATATCCATCCAGTGGAGAGAGAATTTCCTTGCCATTACTATTAATCAATCCATGTTTGCCACCTGCGGTAACAATGGCATATCCTCCCTTAAAAGAATCTCCATCTGAATATGTTGCGAATTCTTTTATAATTGTACCATTTGTAGATATTAGGCACAACTTTCCATTCTGGTTTATGGCAAAAGCCTTATTTTCACTAAAGCTTTTAATATGGGTATATTGCAATGCGATTACAATTCTTCCATTTACATCAACAGCCCCCCAATAGCCTGTTGAATCTTGCACAATAGCCAAACCGTTTTCAAAGTTCTTTGCTATTAAGAACTCTTTAGGCAGCGCAACCATTGATTCTCCGTTTTTCACCAACAACTGTCCCTCATTATTGATACGAACGCGTTGAGGAGGTTTTTCATCCCCCATAAATGCTGCAAAAGAATCTTGGGCTTCCAGTTCAAATCTCTCTATAATAAGATTTCCATTTGGTTCAATTATAGGCTCTGTCAAATTACATTCAGAACAAAATCCTTTTGCATTTAAATAACCCCAGGAATTTACATGTTGGCCGTACTCCTTCTTATACTTTGCTGTATCTCCAATAAAATCTGATAAATAATAAAATTGTGGTTCAAAAATTTCATTACCATTTGTGTCAATTGCCCCCCATTTCCCATTGAGTTCAACACATGCATAACCATTCTTAAAATCTCTAACTGAATCATATTTGGGCGGTATTGCAATAAATTTGTCATTATATCTTACACACTCTCTTCCTGACAAATCTAATATTTTACACTCTCCTTTTCGAATAGCTTGTGCATAGCCTTCCTTAAATGGTGATATATAATCATAACTAGGTGCTATGATTTCATGACCACCCATCAAAATTGCACCATAGAAACTATCCTTAACAACTATAGCAACGCCTTGATGGAATTCACCGATATAATCATATTTATCTTTTATGTCGTTCATACTTTTGAATATTTAGGTTGTTATTGTCAATCTTTTTTCTAACAGATAATTTCTTATATTGCCAATCCGCTTGTTATATGATATCCGGAATTATGCTATAATGTAGTTAGAGACCATATATTATTTGTTGCACATTATTTGAATTGTCAAATTTTGAACACAAATTTATTAAAGGATTTGCAGATTCACGAAGAAAACTTCGAAAATCTGCAATTCTCATTTGAAAAAAGTTCGTTTTCTTATTGGTTTGCGACCAATTGTTACCGTTTTCATCTAGATATAGTCATATTATTATCATTCTTCTTCTCTCCTCAGGGACAGGCCTCTACCTGAAGCGATAAGCAAAGGGCACCCCCATCCGCTCATCCGTTAAGAAATACTGGTTCATAGCTCCCCCAGCGCACCCTCATCCGCCACCTCCATGGGCATAGAGGGTGCGCTTTTAGTTTCCCGATTTCCGTTCGATAGCTCAGTTAGCTCAGTTTCAGTAATTTTTTTGCCACATCATACAATCAAAAGCATTCGTGCCGTTCAAAAAGTTCGATATTTTTTGTTTATTCAATCATTATCATGTATCTTTGCAA
>JAEIGA010016325.1_pt1 | contig 11306 bp, 8 predicted proteins | sample 9270691 | NCBI WGS metagenome assembly JAEIGA01 (sample SAMN17057246, study PRJNA624740) | gut metagenome | biome: biome; isolation source: fecal sample | host: Bos grunniens | place: China: Xizang | collected 2019
AATGTTTATTTCTCTTCTTGCGGAACGTTGGGAACAATCAGTCGGTAACCCCTTCCGTGAACATTGTTAATCTCAATCTCGGGGTCAGCCTTTAGCAGCTTGCGCAACTTCGTGATGTACACGTCCATACTGCGAGCATTAAAGTAATTGTCCTCCATCCATATCGTCTTGAGAGCTAAGTCGCGCTCCAGAACCTCGTTCATGTGGACACAAAGCATTGTGAGCAGTTCGCTTTCTTTGGTGGTGAGCTTGGTTTGCGAGTCTTCATAGATAAGCACCTGGCGCTGCGAATCAAAAATGAACTTGCCAAGTTGGAAGCGTGTAACATTCTTTTGGTCCTTCGTCTTAACGCGTCTCAGAATAGCCTCCATGCGATACACAAGTTCGTCCATAGAGAAAGGCTTGGTCAGATAATCGTCGGCACCAAGTTTGAAGCCCTCCAGGATGTCTTCCTTAAGGTTTTTTGCAGTAAGGAAAATGATGGGCACTTCAGAATTGACCAGACGAATTTCTTTAGCCAATGCAAAACCATCCATCTTGGGCATCATTACATCGAGCAGACACATGTCATACTTCTTTTTCATAAACGCACGGTAGCCAGCCTCGCCGTCCAGGAAGAGTTCTGCATTGTATCCCTTTGCTTCCAAATATTCTCTAACAAGCATGCCGAGGCTCTCTTCGTCCTCGCACAGCAAAATGTGCAAATTCTTTTCCATAGTTCGATAATTTATGAGTTAATAATGTTATTGTTATTCAAATATTATATGTTGTACTTCATTTATATTTTATCATTCTGTTATTTAATCTTCTGCCAACGGTATAGTAATTGTGAACTTTGTACCTTTCCCGAATTTACTGCTGACCTTGATTGTTCCCTTGTGTAATTCAATCATCTTTTGCACATATGTTAATCCAAGTCCGAAACCTTTCACATTGTGCATGTCGCCAGTTGGAACGCGGTAAAATCTTTCAAAAATATGCTTTAGATTGTCCTTCTGGATGCCAATTCCATTATCCTCAATGCTAACGCAGAAATGCGTTTCGCCCTGATTGTAGGTGTGTACACACAACGCAAGTGGTTCCTCTTCACGTCGGTATTTGAAGGCGTTGTCCAGTAAATTAAAGATAACATTGGTGAAATGCATTTCGTCTGCATTGATGAACGGATTAAATGCTTCGAGTCGCATGTCAAGAGTCCCGCCGCTTTGTGATACCTTGAGCGAGAAGGTGTCAACAACATTCTCTATTATCTCGTTAGCATCAAGTTCTTGCAACTTCAATGCAATATTATTATTGTCAAAAAGACTCATCTGCAAAACTTTTTCTACCTGATATCGTAAACGTCGTGTTTCGCTTGTGATGACATTGCCTAAACGCTCGTAGGTAGCCTCATTTTTATTTATTGAATTATCGGCAAGCATTTGCGCAGCGATAGATATTGTAGAAATTGGAGTCTTGAATTCATGCGTCATGTTATGCACAAAGTCATTCTTCATTTCGCTGATACGTTTTTGACGTACAACAAGGTAGATGATAATGAGGGACGTAATAAGCAGAATGACGGTAAACCCCATTGCGGGAGCCACATATCTTGCAACGCCACGAATATAACTGTTTTGGTCGGGGAAATGTATGACAACAGTACCCATTTGTCCCATTGGGTCACTACGGAAAAGAGTTTGCTGGAAGCTTGGTTCGTCCCCTTCCTTTACGTAGTCCTCACACCTATAAACTTCTCTTCCATCGCTTGTGTAGACGGTGAAATGAAAGGGAAGGGTAATGCCATTAGCTTTTAAAGCATTGCGCAGACAGCCATCAAGAACGGCAGGGTTTAGTCGGTCTTGAAACCTCTGTTCGCTTGCTGTGTACATAACGGCATATATTACCTCATCGAGTACACTTTGCTCATATATGTATGCTTCGCGCACATGCTTCTGCAAATTGCTTATTGTTTCTGCCACCTTATTATATTTACTCTTCCCAATTGTTCCAAGTGACATATTTGGTGTCAATGTGTCAATAGGCAGTGAACCTTCATGCAATTGGACACTGTCGGAAAGAGTCTTTCCCCACTTTGTTGGTTTATGCTGTGCAAGTACTTCTTGCAGGTAGCGAAATGTCTCTGCTTTTTCTAAATCACGAGATGCTTGGTCAAGACTGCGTAAAACATTTTCATTGAATTGTTCTTCGCGCATCTTTACCATTTCCTTTGCATAACTACTTTGTAGATATAGCAAGGCTATGAATGCTATACAGACAACAAGGCATATAAGCCATACGTAACATCTTTTCATATTGCAAATGTAATGATATGTGTTAAATATAAAAGAAAAACGTCAGCACTTTTATGCTGACGTTTAACTTATTTAAGAGAAATCCTAATTGTAAGTTGTTTTTTTGTTAATCAATCAAACAATTAATCTTCTTTTTGCGTTGCTTGATATTCGGCAACAAGCTTCTGCTGAACATCCGTTGGAACAAGTTCGTAGCTTGCGAACTTTGTGTTAAAGCTTGCACGTCCACCAGTAAGGCTGCTTAATGCTGTGCTATAACTTGACATTTCTTTCAAGGGTGCTTTAGCTGTGAGTTTTTCGTAGCCGTTTTCGCTTGTCATACCCATTATCATTGCTCGGCGGCCTTGCAGGTCACTCATTACATCACCCATTTTGTCGCTTGGAACATAAACCTCTACGTCGTAGATTGGCTCCAGAATCTTTGGACCTGCTTCCTTAAAGGCTTGTGCAAATGCTTGACGACCTGCAAGCATGAAGGACAGTTCGTTTGAGTCAACGGGGTGCATCTTTCCGTCATATACGATTACACGTACATCTCGTGCGTAGCAGCCCGTGAGTGGTCCTTGTTCCATACGTTGCATGATGCCTTTGAGAATGGCTGGCATGAATCGTGCATCAATTGCACCACCAACAACGCTGTTGATAAATACAAGTTTGCCGCCCCATTCTAGATCAACGGTTTCTTTACTTTTGGCATTGATGCGGTATTCTTGATTGCCAAAGCGATAAACTTCTGGTTCTGGCATTCCTTCGTAGTATGGTTCAACAATGAGGTGAACTTCGCCAAATTGTCCTGCACCGCCGGATTGTTTTTTGTGTCGATAGTCTGCACGAGCAGCTTTGGTGATTGTTTCGCGATATGGAATCTTTGGCTCATCGAAGGCAATTTGTATCTTCTCGTTGTTTTCCATTCTCCATTTGAGAGTACGAAGATGGAATTCGCCTTGACCTTGTACGAGTATCTGTCTAAGTTCTTTGCTTTGTTCAATTTGCCATGTGGGGTCTTCTTCGCGCATTTTTTGGAGAGCGTTCATCATTTTTTCCGTTTCGCTTTCGTTAATTGCTCGGATGGCACGTGTGTACTTAGCGTTGGGGTATTTGATGAAGTTGAAGCGGTTTTCGCAGTCTTTGCCGTTGAGTGTATTGCCTGTCTTTACGTCTTTGAGTTTTACACTGCAGCCGATGTCGCCGGCAACGAGTTGGTCTGTTTTGATACGATTAGAACCTGCGCAGACGAACATTTGTGCGATGCGTTCTTTGCTGCCACGATCTGCGTTAGTGAGGTCCATACCTTCTTGTACTGTGCCGCTCATTACTTTGAAGTACTGAACTTCGCCAATATGTGGCTCTACTGCTGTCTTGAAGAAGAAGAGGCTTGTTGGGCCTGCTGCATCGGGTATGATTTCTTCGCCACGTGTGTTGAATACTTTTGGCATTTCATCAACAAATGGCACAACATTTCCAAGGAATTCCATAAGTCGACGTACGCCCATGTCGCGAACGGCATCAACGCAGAATACGGGGAACATGCCACGGCTGACGAGTCCTTTGCGGATACCTTCGCGCATTTCGTCTTCTGTGAGGCTTTCGCTCTCGAAGAATTTTTCCATGAGTGTTTCGTCGTGTTCTGCGGCTGCTTCGACGAGTGCTTTGTGCATCTCCATTGCTTTTTCCATTTGGTCGGCTGGAATTTCTTCGATGGTAGGTGCTCCGCCCTCGGGACCCCATGAATATTTCTTCATGAGGAGGACGTCGATGAGTGCGTTGAAGTTCGGTCCTGTTTCAATGGGGTATTGAATGGGTATTACTTTGGAACCATAGATGCTTGTGAGTTGTTCCAGAAGCTGGTCGAAGTCGCAGTTTTCGTCGTCAAGTTGATTGGCGAGGAAGATGACGGGTTTGCCTAATTTTTCTGTATAGCGGAAGTGGTTTTGTGTTCCTACTTCAACGCCTGCGGCTCCTTTGAGTAGAATGATTGCTGTATCTGTGACATTGAGCGCGGTGAGTGTTGAGCCCACAAAGTCGTCGCTGCCGGGGCAGTCGATAAAGTTAATCTTTTTGTTATTCCATTCTACGTGGCAAACGGTAGAAAATACTGAATATCCGTATTCGTGCTCTACGGGGAAATAGTCGCTGACGGTTGTGTTTTGACTGACTCTTCCGCGACGTTTGATGATGCCTGCCTCGTAGAGCATGGCTTCGGTCAAGGTTGTTTTGCCTGATCCGTCATTGCCTAAAAGGGCAATGTTTTTAATCTCATTAGTTTTGTAGGTCTTCATGACTTTATTGTTTTTTAGTTGGTTTATACCGGTTTTTCGGGCATAAAGTTACTATTATTTCCCGTAATGACAAAGATGGGGAAATATGTTAGACAACATAAGCTGTCAACTTCTCATCAAGTCGCTGATGATGTCGTTTGAAATGAAGATACCTTCTTTTGTGAGATGGAGGTGATTGTTTTTGACGGAGAGTAGTTTTTTCTCAATATAGGGATTTGCTATGTTGAGACAGTATTGACGGTCATTTGCTGTGAGTTTGTCGAGTGGGATGCCGAGGGTGGTTCTCAGTCGGGTCATGACAAACTCGTTATAGAGTTCGTTGTCGTTGAGTATTTCGTTGTCGTGTGGGACGTCGTCTGTTGCGTTGATGTATGTTTTGATGTTGGGCAGGTTGGCTCGGCGTGTACGTATGCCGTCGTAGGAGTGTGCGCCTGCGCCGAGTCCGAGATATGGTGTTCCTTGCCAGTAACAGCTGTTGTGGCGCGAATGTTGTCCGGGAAGGGAGAAGTTGGAGATTTCGTATTGTTGAAAGCCTGCTTTCTCGGTTGTGTTTAATAAATGGTAGTACATTTGCCGCGAGAGTTCTTCGTCGGTTTCTTTGATGTCGCCATTTATTAGCATTTGGTAGAGTTTTGTTCCTTCTTCGTAGGAGAGTGTGTATGCGCTGAGATGTGTGATGCCAAGGCTGAGGGCTAAATCGACATCTTTCTGCCAGTGTTGCATTGTTTGTCCTGGTAGGCTGCTGATGAGGTCGAGGCTGATGTTTGTGATGCCTGCTTGTTTGCAGGCATCTACGGCTTTGATTGTTTGTTTGGCGTTGTGTCGGCGTCCGATGAAGTTCAGTATTTGGTCGTCGAATGTTTGTGTGCCTATGCTGATGCGGTTGATGGGTGTTTGGCTGATGTTTTTCAGCCAGTCGTTGTTTATGTCGTCGGGGTTTGCTTCGATGGTTACTTCTGCGTCGGGTGTGAGGGTGAAGTTGCTATGTATGGCCTCGAAGATTGCGCTGAGTAATTCGGCGGGCAGAAGGCTGGGGGTTCCGCCTCCTATATATAATGTATTCACGCGCGTACATTCTATGTAATGTTTTCTGCGACTCATTTCCCGTATGAGTGCCTGGACATATGATGCCATCATGCTTTGGGCATGTGTCGTTGAATAGAAGTCGCAGTAGATGCAGCGCGACTGGCAGAAGGGGATGTGTATGTAGATGGAGTTCATAATTTGTAATTCATAATTTATGTGTAGGAATAGGGTGGGGAATTATGAATTTGCAATTATGAATGTGGTGTCAGTCTCGCATCTTCTGGAAGGTTATTTCGTAGAAGCAGGGATAGACGTTGCTCGATGCGCTTGTTTGTCCTTCGCTGTGTGGCACGATGAGTCGCACTTTGGCTATGCCTTCGTCGGGGGTGTCTTGGCGTCCGATGCGTATGTAGGGGAATGGGATGAGCCATCCGCTGGGCACGCTTGTGCTGCCGTATGCTGCATACATGGCTCCGCCGCCATTGATTTCGGTGTCGAAGTTGGCGGTGTATGTTCCCCAGTTGTTTGAGATTTTAATGATGTCGGGGGTGGGGTGCCAGAAGTTCACATCGTTGCGAAGTTGCAGGCTATCGCCAAGGATGTTGAATTCGATGAAACGGCAGATGATTCGAGCGGTTTTGCCTTTTTCGAGTTTTTCGCCGGTGCCTTTGCGGACAATCTGCATGTATACACCAGAATTATTGAAGACTACGTACTGGTTGCGTTCCAGGTCTGTTGTTGAGTCTTGTTGGATGAATTGCTCTTCGCTGATAGCTTCTATTTTGCCAACGTTGCAGATGATGTCGCCATCTTCGCCGCGAATTACGATGTCGCGGTCGAGGAACGACTGGATGGCCTTGAATTCCTTGTCCTTCTGTTCGGCGTATGTTTCTGTTTCGCTGCAGGAGGCAAGTGAACAAATCAGTATCAGGCTGCAGAGCAGTGTGTATAGTATGCTGTTTCTCATAGAATTTCGCTGTTTCGCGTGCAAAGTTACGAAAAGCAGAGCAAAACGCCAAATTATACAGGGGCTTTTTCCGGCAGCGGCCGAAACATACTTGCCGAGACAGATTCCTTGCTCTATTCTCTTATGTCTTCGTGGTGTTCTACAAATAATGGTTAACCATTCGGACGATAATGCTTAACCATTATGGGCAGAAAGGTTAACCTTTATTTTCTGTTCTTATGTAGTGTTGGTGTTCAGCGTTTTATGAAGTCCTTCAGCCTTCTGACGTATTCTTCCGGATAGTCGTTCAGAGATGCGGCATGTGTTGTACCTTTTGTTATCCACAACTCCTTGGGCGAAGGCTTTGCTTCGTAGAGAGGATGCACCATCCACGAGGGGACGAAGTCGTCGTTGTCGCCATGAATAAGGAGCATCGGCCACCGGCATTTTGCCACTTGTAGTAGAGGGGATGCCTCGCCAAAACGCCATCCGTAGCGCAGGTTGCACAGCAATGAGGCAACATGCATTAGCGGAAAGGCAAGCAAGCCGAATTTCGACTTCAACTCGTTGCGGAACTCATCCCAGACACTTGTGTATCCGCAGTCTTCTATGAAGTGGATTTTTTCCACAAACCCAGGCATTTCTTCTCCGCTTACATTCATTGTTGTGGCTGCGCCCATTGATATGCCGTGGATGATGAATTCCTGTGTTCGGAACAATTCTGTGGCAACAGACATCCAATGCAGTACATCTTTCCTCTCCTTCCACCCCATGCCGATGGCTTCTCCCTCGCTCAATCCGTGGGCATGCAGGTCCGGCAAAAGGATGTTGCATTGCAACTGACGATGATAGATGTAGCCATAGTGCAGAAAATCAATGGCACAGCCTCGCCAACCGTGTAGCACAATGGCAACAGGCGCACCTTCCGAATGGCGGACATAGTAGGCATGGTGCCGCTCGCCCGAAGGCATGACAACAAAAGTGTCGCGGAAAGATTTGCAGGCACGAAGGCTGTCCAGCCACACTTCGGCTTCCGGATGATTCTCTGCAAACCTCTGAAAATATCCGGCAGTATCTGCTCGTCCCGGTTCCGGCTTTAGGGCATAGTCGAGTAAATAACAACTGCCGCCAGCTATGGATGCCATTAAAACAATGACAAGTGCCAGCAGAAAGACAAGAAAACGTTTCATTTCAACAAGTCTGCATAGTATTCTATGGCTTCTTTCACCTTTTCAACTGTTCCCTGCATCGAACATTGCAGCCTGCCGCCACTGGCATTCTTATGCCCACCACCACCGAAGAATTTCGATGCCATCTGGTCGCATGGGAAATCACCTACGCTGCGCAGGCTCAACTTCATTGTGCCTGGATGCTCTGTATCCTCGTTGATGAAGACACTACGCTTCGGTCCCAACATTGTAAGAGGAATGTTGACAATGCCCTCTGTGTCGCCATTCTTAACCTTAAAACGACGGCGTTCCTCGTTCGTTAGTGTTATAATAGCAGCATGCCGATTGTAGAGGACCTTCATGTTGACATAAAGCAAATAGCCTTGAAGCCTGAGGCGGGCTTCGGAAGCCGTCCAGAAAACATTGCGGTAAATCAAGTCCTTGTCAATGCCATGAGAGAGAAGACGGCTGATGTGCTCATAGATGACCGGACGATTGGAATTGAAGGAGAACGCACCAGTATCGCACATCATGGCCGTATAAAGGCAAACAGCTTCGTTCTCTGAAATGTTGTCCATCTCTCCCATATCAGTGAACAACCGACAAATGACTTCTCCTGTTGCACACATCGTAGGCTCGGAAACAATGTGCCGGCAGAACCCCATGTCGGGGTCGAGATGGTGGTCGATTAAAATGCGAGGAGCTTTGCTCGCAAGAATATCCTCTTCCATGTTGGCCAGGCGTGCCGACTGGTTGAGGTCGCAGACTACAACAAGGTCTGCAGCCTCGATAGCGGCTTTTGCTTGCGTTTCCTGTTTCGTATGTACGAGTATGTCGTCGGCTCCAGGCAACCATTTGAGGAAGTCCGGAAATATGTTGGGTACGATGACAATTGCCTCTTTGCCTTTCCTCTCGAAATAGTGTCTCATCGCAAGCGACGAGCCGATGGCATCGCCGTCGGGATTGACATGAGTACAGATTACAATGTTCTTGCTTCTATCTATTAGTTCTTTCATTTTTCTATTGTTGAGGCTGCGGGAAATGATAGTCCTTTGTCAAGAATCTCTTGAGCTTTAACGACGACTGGGTCGTCTTTGCAAAGGAACATGAGATAATCTGCTCGCTCTCCCACATTGTTTATTATGTTGCCGTAAATGCTGCGTTCAAAAAGACGGCGACTCTTCTTCAGCATGAGGTTTCGCCTGCGCAATTGATGTTTCTCGCCGAATTGGGCAAACTTTTCCAGCAGGTTCTCTCTGCGAAGGAATTGTTCCATTCGGTCTGGTGTGCGCAAGGCAGTAAGTTTTGCACGATTCTCGTCTGCATAAGTAAAAGCAAACTGATGGACAAGTCCGGTAAGGATAGCTTCGCGATAATATGAGGTAATGGCTGTTGTGTCTTCAGGAACGAAGATGTCTGGCGTAATGCCGCCGCCACCGTAAACAATGCGCCCGATACTTGTTTTATATTGTTCGCCTTCTTGTGGAATACTGTCTTGTGAGAAATATTCACCACGTTCATAACGTGCCATAATATCTTTTTCGTATTCCTCGCCGTGTCCTTTCTCATATGGCTTTTGGATGCATCGCCCACTTGGTGTGTAATAGCGTGCAACAGTGAGACGTACAACACTTCCGTCGCGGAAATTCATGGGCTGCTGTACAAGGCCTTTTCCGAATGTACGACGACCGACAATGGTTCCTCTGTCATTATCCTGAATGGCTCCTGCAAATATCTCGCTTGCGCTTGCGCTGAATTCATCAACAAGCACGACGATAGGCAGTTTTTGGAAGGTGCCTCGTCCGTCGCTATGAAACTCCTCGCGTGGACTTTTACGTCCTTCGGTATAAACGATGAGGTTGTTTGCTGGCAAGAACTCATTGACCATCTGAATGGCGACATGCATATATCCTCCCTGGTTGCCACGAAGGTCCATGATGAGTTGTTCCATGCCTTTCATGTTGAGGTTCGCAAGTGCTACAAGCATTTCGGCATATGTCTGTTCGCCAAAGTTCTTTACGTGTATGTATCCGGTGTGCTCGTCCTTCATGAAATATGCATCAACGCTAACAACGGGAATGTCTCCACGAACGACGGTGAAGTATTGTAGTTCGGTTGTTCCGTGGCGTTTGATGCCAAGTTTCACTTCCGAACCTTTTTCTCCCTTTAGGCACTTCATTACTTCGTTGTCGCCCATCCCGACAAGAGATGTTGTGTCGGCTGAGACGATTCGGTCCCCGGCCAGGATTCCCACTTTCTCTGCAGGGCCTCCGTGTATTACAGATAGTACATTGACGGTGTCGCGTTCAATTCTAAACTGTACTCCGATGCCAGAAAAGGAACCTCTTAAGTCTTCGCTGGCTTCTTCGGCATCCTTTGGGTTGAAGTATCGGCTGTGCGGGTCGAGCTCACTAAGTATTTGTGGCATTGCATCTTCAATAAGAGAATTCATATCAACCGTATCGACATAGTTGTTGTCGATGAGTTGTAGCAGGTGTCCCACTTTACTTGAACCCGTATTGATGATGCTTATGCGTCCGCTGGTAAAATGGCTTGTGTATGCGGTACCAATGAAGATGCCGACGATTGTTCCAAGAGCAATGAGTAGGGGCGTGAAGCGAAGTTTCGTATTTGGACTCATTTGTTCAATTTGTAGATGTTATTTCTCAGTTTAGGAGGAGGTTGGTATGTATTGCACTTCTATGCCTGCCCTACGCAAAAGGTCCACTCCGTCTGTAAGGCGATATTCTCGGCTGTAGATGACACGTTTGATGCCTGCCTGTATGATGAGCTTCGCACATTCGATGCATGGTGAGTCGGTAACATAGAGTGTACTGCCGTTGCTGTTGTTCCCGCTTCGGGCTATCTTTGTGATGGCATTCGCTTCTGCATGAAGGACGTAAGGTTTTGTAACACCGTTTTCTTCGCAGATGTTTTCGAATCCTGCAGGTGTTCCGTTATATCCGTCGCTGATGATCATTTTGTCTTTTACGACAAGTGCTCCCACCTGACGTCGCTGGCAATAGCTGTTTTCACTCCATATCTGAGCCATGCGCAGATAACGTGTGTCGAGTTCTTTTTGTTTTCTTTCGGCTATTTCCTGTGGCAGTTCTATTTCGTTGCGTTTGAGCAGGGCTTTGATGTCTGGCTCTTTTCCTCGGAAGTTTACGTAGAGTCGCATAGGGTCGCATGTTCCACCTTTCGAAAGGATTTCGCGTCGGAAACTTTCTGCAGTGTTGCGGTCGAAGATTCCTTTCTCCAAGAAGAGGCCGAAGGCGTCGGCATCGAGCACTTCTGCCCATTTGTAGCTGTAGTATCCTGCTGCATAACCTCCGCTCATGATGTGTGAGAACTGTACGCTCATGTTTGTTTCGGGAATGGCGGGCAACAGTGAGGTCCGACTTTGTGCTTTCTTTTCGAAGTCCATGACCTCCTCCTTGAGTGGTTCGGTGAGTGTATGGTATGCCATGTCGAGCATGCTGAAGCTGAGTTGGCGTATGCAGGCATATCCACAATTGAAGTTACGACTTTTCCTGATACGTTCAATGAGATCGTCGGGGAGCAGCTCGTTTGTCTCATAATGGCGTGCGAA
>JAEIGA010016326.1_pt1 | contig 11306 bp, 7 predicted proteins | sample 9270691 | NCBI WGS metagenome assembly JAEIGA01 (sample SAMN17057246, study PRJNA624740) | gut metagenome | biome: biome; isolation source: fecal sample | host: Bos grunniens | place: China: Xizang | collected 2019
AGCCACCGGTGATGGTAAATGAGGCTTCTGGTTTCGGTACAGGCCAGCTTCCTGACAAGGAGGGACAGATGTATCACGCAACTGCAGATAACTTCTATCTCGTTCCTACGGCAGAGGTTCCTGTAACCAATATCTATCGTGATGTTATCCTCGGTAACAACGATTTCCCTGTAAAGATGACAGCCTATACACCTTGCTTCCGTAGAGAGGCCGGTTCATATGGCAAGGACGTTCGTGGTCTCAACAGACTTCATCAGTTCGACAAGGTTGAGATCGTACGTATCGAGAAGCCTGAAGAGTCATATGCGGCTCTTGATGATATGGTTGCTCACGTTGAGAAGATCGTGGCAAGCCTCGGACTTCCATACAGAATCCTCCGTCTCTGCGGTGGTGACATGAGCTTCACTTCAGCCATCACTTATGACTTTGAGGTATACTCTGCAGCGCAGGGCAGATGGCTTGAGATCTCTTCAGTTTCAAACTTTGAGTCATATCAGGCTAACCGTCTGAAACTCAGATATAAGGACGCTGACGGCAAGACTAACTTGGCACATACTCTCAACGGTAGTTCGCTTGCTCTTCCACGTGTCGTGGCAGCTCTTCTTGAGAACAATCAGAAGGCCGACAGAATCGAGATTCCTGAGGCACTTCGTCCTTATACAGGCTTCGATTACATTGACTAAGACGAAGACTATACTTGGAATTGACCCTGGAACCAACATTTTAGGTTACGGGGTCATTTCTGTTGATTCCAAGGGTGCCCACTATGTCGATATGGGCATCTTTGACCTTAGGAAAATCAGTGACCCTTATGAAAAACTGGCGAATATCCATGCCGGAGTAGGGGAACTTATAGAACAGTACAGTCCGGATGAACTGGCGGTAGAGTCCCCGTTCTATGGAAAGAATGTGCAGGTGGTCCTCAAGTTGGGCAGAGCCCAGGGTGCGGCGATCACTGCTGCTGTGATGAAGGGAATGTCGGTGGCGGAGTATGCGCCCCGTAAGGCCAAGATCGCTATCTGCGGTAACGGAGCCGCTTCGAAGGAGCAGGTAGCCGTCATGCTGTCAAAGACCCTGAATGTGACTTTGGATCCGAAGCATCTCGATGCGACCGATGCTCTGGCGATAGCATTGTGTCATCATTATGAGACCTCCAGTCCCTTGGCAAAAGTCAAGTCCACAGGAAATTGGAAGTCGTTCATAGAATCGAATCCTGAAAGAGTAAAAAAATGAATCCCGGAGTTAAACTTTCAGAACAGTACTGTGTCTAACGTTGTGAAAAAAGGCTGACCGTTGTGGTCGGCCTTGTCTATGTTTAATATGAGATTTTTGAAATCAGTTGTTATGCAAAGAAATGCAGTAAATTTTCTTCTTAAGTCGTTGATGTCTTTCGCACTGATGCTCATAGGCTTTGCGGCCTTTGCTCAGGGGGGATTTACAGTAAAGGCTAAACTTGTGGATGAGAAGACTTCGCAGCCGGTTCCATATGCAACCGTGTCTTTGAAGGTGAAAGGTGAAGAGACAGCGTCGAAGTTTGTGCTTACCGACGCAAATGGTGAGAGCAGCCTTACTAAAGTCAAGAAAGGTACCTATGTGTTCAAGGCTGAACTTATGGGATACAAGGCTTTCGAGAAGGAAATCCTGGTGGATAAGAATGTGGATCTCGGTGAGGTGAAGATGGCTGAGGATGCAGAGGTTCTCGATGCTGCAAGCGTTTCAGCGGCTGGTAATCCTATCATCATAAAGAAGGATACCATCGAGTATAATGCTTCATCATTCAAGACCTCGGATAACGATATGCTTGAGGAACTCTTGAAGAAACTTCCTGGTGTTGAGGTCGGTACAGACGGATCGATCACAGCAAACGGTGAGACGATCAAGAAGATCACCATCGACGGCAAGACCTTCTTCCTTGATGACCCGCAGCTTGCGACAAAGAATATTCCTGCGAAGATCATCAACAAGGTGAAGGTCGTAGAGAAGAAGTCTGAGCAGGCTGAGTTCACAGGTATAGACGATGGTAACGAGGAGACCATCATCGACCTCAGCATCCGTCCAGGTATGATGAACGGCTTGTTCGGAAACATGATGGCCGGCGGTGGACGTGATATCCCAAGCCCTACAAACGACATGAATGACTGGCGTTATCAGGGTGCAGCTATGGTCGGCAGATTTACGGACAAGAGTCAGATAAGTGTCATCCTCAATGCAAACAATACCAACAACCGTGGATTCAACGACATGGCCGGCAGTATGATGCAGGGTATGCGCGGCGGTGGCGGCGGAATGGGCCGCGGCGGCGGTGGCTGGGGTGGTGGAAACGGTATCACCACATCCTGGATGGGCGGTCTTAATGGAGCGTTTACGCTTTTTGACGGCGATATGAACCTTGCCGGAAACTATCTTTACAACGGCTCGGACAGATTTGTTGAGGAAGAGAGCTCGAAGATCACTTATCTTGAGGACGGCAGCCGCCTTCTCTATGATAATATGGGTAACAGCACAACACGAACTCAGGGACATCGTTTCGGCGTTCGTCTCGAGCACAAATTCTCCAAGAATACTTCGATTCTCTTTGAGCCTCAGGTGAACTTCGGTGGAGGTAACTTTAATGAATTCTCTGCTTTCGAGACATTCGGAGAAACTGATGGCTCGCCCAAGCAGCAGAAAAACGAGGGTTACACCAGCAGTAATGGCGTAAATGACAACTGGTCGACCAGCGGTTTCCTCCTCTTCAGACAGCGTATAGGAAAGCCTGGAAGAACAGTCTCTGCAAATGTGCGTTACAGTTTCAGCAATAATGACATGACAGGATTGAACCAGTCGTTGACAACTGCTTTCACTCCTTCTTCAGAAACCACAAGCGACGATATCGTCAACCAGTACTTCGACAGAAATTCCAAGAGTGCTTCTTTGAGCGGTAGAGTGGTCTATACTGAACCTCTTGCCGAGAAGTTGTTCCTTGAGGCGAATTATGAGTACAGCTGGAGCAGAAGCGAGTCCATCAAGAACACCTTTAACAGTGGAAGCAATGGACGTACGGAAGACGGACTTCTCATCTATAATCACGAAGGTGCTGAAAGAGATGATGTGTACTCAAGCGAGATCATCAACAGGTATGTGAATCAGAGAGGTGGACTTACACTCAGCTGGCAGGATAAGAATATCAGAGCGAATGTAGGTGCGGGTATTACTCCGACCAATACCCACAATGAGACAAATGGAGTCTCATATGATAATAAGGTGGTCAACTGGGCTCCTCAGGCGATGGTCTTCTATACTATCAGCGAGAATACCAATTTGAGATTCTTCTATAACGGTCGTTCGGCACAGCCTTCTACTTCACAGTTGATGAGAGTGCCTGACAATTCGAATCCTATGAGTGTGTCTTTCGGTAACATTTACCTTAAGCCATACTTCAATCACAACCTTAGAGCCAATTTCGGATATACGAACAAGCAGTCCTTCACATCGGTACATGCTAATATCCGTGGTGGTATCGTCCAGAACGCCATCACTAATGCGCAGTGGTATGACCAGAAGGGTGTACAGTACTCAATGCCTGTCAACGGACCTGGAACAGGTAACCTTAACGGTAGCGTGATGGTGAACTCACCGTTCGGAAAGTCTGATTTCTCTATTTTTTCGATGACTAATGTTGGCTACAATCAGTCGACATCGTATATCGGTACCGGCAAACTTGATACCGGCAAGTACTATAATTCTGAGACAGCGGAGTTCATGTACGATGACTTCCATCGTGATTTCCCTACACTCGAGGGTACAGACGAGTTCTCTACAAACAAGATCCAGTCAATGAACCTCATGCAGAGACTCCGCCTGACATATAGAAATGATTTCGTGGAACTTACTGCGACAGGTAGGACACGTATGAATAAGTCTTGGTATACAATCGCTTCTGCGACAAATACCACAACCTGGAACAATCAGGTGGGAGGTTCGATGAACTGGACAATCCCAGGAGGCATCAACCTTATCTCCAGCGTGAACTACAACTGGTATGAGGGTTATACTACTCCGCAGGATGATGAGGTCATCATGAATGCCGAGATAACAAAGCTTCTCTTCAAGAGAACCTGCACGATTGCTCTCAAGGCATATGATATCTTTGCTCAGGCTAAGAACCTCTCGGTTACAGATGCATCCAACTACCATCAGGAGGTGCGTAACAACACCCTCGGCAGATATGTAATCCTCTCGTTCACTTACCGTTTCGGAACATTCAGCGGTAACAGAGGTGGCGGACGCGGTCCTATGGGAGGCGGTCCTATGGGTGGCGGACGTGGCCATATGGGCGGCAGAGGTCCAAGATTCTAGGCTATTTCTCAGTCCTGAATCTTACTGCCAAGGCGAGCAGAAGAAGCAGGAAAAGGAAAGTGCAGATGCGACCTGCGATATCTCCGTGAGATACGAAGAATGTAATATCGTCACGTAGAGGAACATAAGATTCGATTACAGCCGGCTCCCACCAAGGGGTCGGCTGAATTATTTCTCCGAGAGGACTGATGACAGCGCTTATGCCGGTGTTCGCGCAACGAGCGATGGCACGGCGTGTCTCGATTGCTCTTAATGAGGCATAGCTCAGGTGCTGTCTGTATCCCGGGGTGTTGCCCCACCATGCATCATTAGTGATGATGGTCATGGCCTTGGCACCCTTGCGGATATAGTCGGTATAGTATTCGCCGTATACCGATTCATAGCATACTGCACAGCCTATGGAGATGTTGCTTCCGTCATTGCCCTTTACATTGAGCAGGGAAATCTCCTCCTGGCCTACGCATCTTCCCATTACGCCGCCAAGCAGGTCGTCTATCTTGCAGAATATTGCCGGATATGGAGTCTTTTCTACTGCAACCACCAGTCTGCTCTTGTGGAATATTTCTGTTCTGGCGCTGCCGTCTATCATCAAGGCGGAGTTGTGTGATTCGACCCATCTGTCATCTCCGAGAGATCTCGCATTGTGGGACGGTGCCTTTGAGGAGAGTGTGTAGTCGAAAGATGATGCTCCGAAAAGCATATTCACATTAGGGTAGTCGGACAGGAAGGAAGTGAATCTTCTCCATGTACGGCTACGTTCATACTGACCGATGATTATGTCGCTTGTGAAGGTCTCCGGAGCTACCACGAGCATTGGCGCGGCTGTGCTGTCTGCCTTGCGATGTCTGAGGCTCTTGGCCATCTGCGTCTGAAGGAGGGCATTCTGCTGATCCTGGCTCATAGCCTCGAACTTGTTGTAAGGGTCAATGTTAGGCTGGACTATGAGTACCGGGAGTTTTTCTCCGCATTCCATGGAGTCTTCATACTTGCTGCCTATGAAAGGGGATGCGGCAAGTGGGAATGCGACAAGTGCCGCAAAGCCTGCTATGGCCGCTGTCTTTGCCTTCAGATTGTATGCGGACCAACTGCCGTCGGAAAGGCTTGTGAGGAAGCCGAAGATGCCGAGGTTGCAGGCCCATATCCAGAGGGAACCTCCAAGTGTTCCGGTGAATTCATACCATTGTATGGCCCATGTGCTGCGTGCGAAGGAATTGCCTAAGACAAGCCATGGCCATGATATCTCGGCGTCAAAGTAGAATCTCTCCCAGGCTATCCATGCTGCTGCAAGGAAAATGTACGGGAGGGCCCCCTTGAACTTCTTTTTGCTGAGACGGAAGAGGCCGAATACAAGTGACATCTGTAGCGCATTGGCAAAGATTGCGAACAGTCCTCCTCCTATGGTGGCATTACATACCCAGAATGTTGTGATGGCATTCCAAAGGACAAAGGCGGAGTAGTGGTATATCCATATCCTTTTCTTGCCCATCATGGACACGATGCGCTCCATGCAGAGAAGGGGCGTGAGCCCGATGAGCGCGAGAAGTCCTGTGTTTGGAACTATGTATGGGACTGACATCAATACTGCAAACAGCACGATAAGTCCCCAGATGAGTATGTTTTCCTTCTTCATTTGTTTCAATCCTAAAGTATCGCAAAGATATAAATAAATTTACTACCTTTGTTTGTTTGGAAATGTATAAAAGGTCAATGCTATGCTGCTTGATATGTTCAAAGGTTTCCTGGTTGGAGTATGTGCTTCTGCCCCGATAGGTCCTATAGCGATCCTTGTCATCCAGAAGTCTCTCAGCAAGGGTCATAAGGCCGGTTTTGTATCCGGTCTCGGTGCAAGTGTCGTGGATACTTTCTACGCCTGTGTGGCTATCTTTGCCTTGGCCTTTGCGCAGAAACTGCTTGAGCAGCACCAGAACATCATCCTTGTCGCCGGTGGAACAATTCTTATTGCTCTCGGACTCTCCATGGCTTTTTCTAATCCTTTCAGAAAGATGAAGAAGGATGGGAAACCTAAGGTCTCGTCCAAGGATTTCGGCCAGGCGGTGGTGATGGGCATATCCAATCCAATGGCGATTTTCGTGATGTTCACGCTCTTTGCCTTCTTCGGACTCGCCAAGGATGCGCCTCAGACCTGGAGTGTCGCTCCTATACTCCTTGCAGTGAGCCTTGGCTCGGTCAGCTACTGGTTTACGGTATCCTGGGCCTTGAGCCGTTTTGCAAAGAATTTCACGCTGAGAACCATTCTTTGGATCAGCAGGATTACAGGCGCTATAATAGTAATCATAGGCATCGCCTTGTTGGGGCAGGGTCTCTTCAATGTCGTCTTCAAGGGCATGCCGATAGTATAAAGATATGGAAAAGTCAAAAGTATTCTTTACGGACCTCAGGACCGTACCTGGCAATGACCTTCTCAAAAAACTTGAGAGGCTTATCATGCGTGCAGGAATTGCTGATATCGATTTCTGCGGCAAGTTCACCGCTATCAAGATTCATTTCGGTGAGCCTGGAAACATGGCGTACATACGCCCTAATTATGCCGCAAGGGTGGTGGATGTAATTCGTTCGCTTGGGGGAAAACCTTTCCTCACCGACAGCAACACTCTTTATACAGGAGGACGCTCCAATGCGGTGGATCATCTGAATGCCGCGATGGAGAACGGTTTCAACAGGATAGGAGCGCATGCGGATGTTATCATTGCTGATGGACTTAAAGGCACTGACTACAAGGAAGTTCCTAGCGGAGGAAAGTATTGCCCGTCACCTAAGATCGGAGCTGCCATCGCTGATGCGGATATCGTCATTTCGATGAATCATTTCAAGGGACATGAGCAGAGCGGCTTCGGCGGTGCGCTTAAGAATCTCGGTATGGGTTCGGCAAGCGTGGGCGGCAAGCTTGAACTCCATTCGTCTTCTCAGCCTTGCATAAATGAGGATAACTGTATCGGATGCCGCATCTGTGAGAAGTATTGCCGTCACGATGCTGTGAAAGTGCTTGACCGTAAGGCTGTCATCGATTATGACAAGTGCGTGGGCTGTGGCCAGTGTGTGGCTGTCTGCCAGAAGTCTGCTGCCGTGATTAAGGATTATGATACATCGGAGGTCCTCAACAGCAAGATCGCGGAGTATGCATATGCTGTGGTGAACGGAAAGCCTTCGTTCCATATCAGTTTCATAATGAATGTTTCCCCTAACTGTGACTGCTGGAATCACAATGACGCCGCTATCGTGCCTGACCTTGGCATTGCCGCTTCATTTGACCCGGTTGCTCTTGACTGCGCTTGCGCTGACCTGGTGAAGGCCGCTCCTGTTCTTGTAGGTAATGCAATCTCCGATAAGGAGAAGGAACACGGACATGACTGCACCTGCGGTCATCACCACCACAGGGGTGAGGACAAGTTCCGCATGGTACACCCTGATACCAACTGGGAGGCAGGTGTCGAGTACGGTGAGCAGATAGGTCTCGGTTGCAGGGAGTATGAACTTATAAAAGTCTGAATATAATGGCTAAAAAGGAAAATGTGCAGGAAAAGGGCTCTGTAAAGAGCAATTGGATAGTAAGTAATCTGATGAGGGCCTTGGTCTTCGTGCTGGTGCTTATCATCGGTGCTATGGCTTTCCTTCATTTCTTCACCAAGCACAATCAGGAACTTGTCGTTCCGGACTTCTCGAATCTTACCGTAGAGGAAGCCGAGTCTCTGGCCTCGTCTTCACATATGAGAGTGGAAGTCACAGACTCGGTATTTGTGAAGAGGATGAAGAAGGGTGCTGTGTACAGACAGAATCCTAGGGCGGGAAGCATGGTGAAGGAAGGACGTCGTGTCATCCTTACAATCAATGCTCTCAACGCAAAGAAGGTGACTATGCCTAACCTTATAGGATATTCTATGCGTCAGGCAATGGCTGAACTTCAGTCGAGAGGCCTGGTTCTGGGTAAGCTTATTTATGTGGATGACATAGCGACAAACAATGTCCTTCGCCAGCTGAGAGGCAACAGGGAGATAGATCCGGGCGTGATGATAGAGAGCGAGTCGGTAATTGATCTTGTTGTGGGTCTTAACTCAGGGGACAGTGAAACCTATATCCCGGATGTGATAGGACTCAAACATATCACTGCTCTTGATGCGGTCCATTCTAACTCGTTGAATATCAGAAGTCTTAAATTTGATTCTTCGGTCAAGAATTATGATGACAGCCTCAGCGCCGTGGTATATAAGCAGGCACCGGAACCTTCGGAGCATTCAGTAAAGATGGGTGAGGATGTTACTCTCTATCTGACAGTGGACGCTAATAAAGTACCTGTAAGAAAATAATAGATGGATAACAGATATTTCGATTTTGAGGATGATCCGATAACGGATTTCGACTCCGTGCAGAACGGGGATGAGGTGGCGTTCGAGGACGAGCAGCAGGAGATGTTCGAGCATTATCGCTTCGATATCTCTTCCGGTCAGGTGCCGATGCGTGTTGACAAGTATCTCGCCACTCATATGGAGCATACCTCCCGCCATCGCATCCAGTTGGCCATAAAGGCGGAGTATATCCGAGTAAACGATAAGATAGTCAAGGCCAATTATGTCATAAGACCTGGAGATGTGGTCAAGTTCGTGATGCCTTACCAGCGTCGCGGAATGGAGATACTTCCTGAAAATATACCTTTGAACATCGTGCATGAGGATGATGATGTCCTTGTCCTTAACAAGGAAGCCGGAATGGTCGTGCATCCTGGTCACGGACATTTCAGCGGTACATTAGTCAATGCCCTTGCCCATCACCTCGGTATTTCGCAGGGACCGGATGCCGATGATGAAAGAATGGGAGTTCTGGTCCATAGAATCGACAAGGATACCTCAGGCCTGCTTGTCGTGGCGAAGAATGAGGAGGCTCAGCTGAATCTTGCAAAGCAGTTCTTTGTGCATTCGATCGAGCGTCGTTATGTGGCTATAGTCTGGGGTAATGTAAAGGACGATGAGGGTACCATCACAGGTAATATCGGACGTGATCCTAATGACCGAATGAGGTTCAAGGTTTTCCCCGAGGGAGATCATGGAAAACATGCCGTTACCCATTACAGGGTTCTCGAGCGTTTCGGTTATGTGACCGTGGTGGAGTGTCGTCTTGAGACAGGAAGAACACATCAGATCCGTGTCCATTTCAATTGGATAGGACACCCTCTCTTCAATGACGATCGTTATGACGGTTCCGAGATCCGCAAGGGAACAATTTACGCCAAGTACAGGCGCTTTATAGAGAACTGTTTCAAACTCTTGCCGCGTCAGGCTCTCCACGCAAAGACTCTGGGCTTTGTGCATCCTGGAACCAAGCAGATGATACGTTTCGATTCTGAACTTCCGGCAGATATGCAGGCTCTGATAGACAAGTGGCGAAAATATTCGGAGAATATGAGTCAGTTCCTGGAGGAGGAGTAGAAAAAAAGAGGCAAGCTATTCAAGCTTGCCTCCTTTTTCATCATAAAATTCATTCTGCAGAACTGTGAAGTCGGTAGATTCGACCACTTCAATCTTGCATTTGTACTTCTTTTTCCACTTTCCTACGATAGAGGAGAACAATCCCTTGGTCAAGTAGGCTCCAAGTATCGGATTGACTTTGAGGATGAAACTGTTCATGTGCTTTTCATTCACATAGTAGGCCAGTCTTCTCTCGATTGCATCGTCAATCACAACGCTTGATGATATCTTTCCTGTGCCATTGCATACCGGGCAAACCTCTGTGGTGTTGATCTCGGTTGCAGGTCGCACTCGCTGCCTGGTGATCTGCATGAGCCCGAACTTTGTGAGCGGCAATACATTATGCTTTGCTCTGTCTGATTCCATCAGCTCCTGCATTTTCTTGTAGAGGGCATTTCTGTGCTCGTTCGTGTCCATGTCTATGAAGTCCACGATCACGATGCCTCCCATATCTCGCAGTCTGAGCTGTCTTGCGATCTCTTCGGCTGCATAGCAGTTGACGTCGAAGGTGTTCTGCGACTGCTCCTTGTTCTTTGAGCGTGTGCCGCTGTTCACATCAATCACGTGCAATGCTTCTGTGTGCTCGATCACAAGGTATGCGCCTTGTTTGATAGGCACCACCTTTCCGAAAGAACTCTTGATCTGTCTCGTAACTTCGAAGTGGTCAAAGATTGGAGCCTTATCCTTGTAAAGCTTCACGATCTTTTCCTGCTCCGGTGAGATCAGCGAGATGTACTTTCTGGTCTCCTCGTAGATGTTCTCGTCATTCACATAGATGTTTGTGAACGAGTCGTTGAGAAGATCCCTCAGAATGGTGGTCGTCTTGCTGTATTCGGTAAACAGCAACTGTACGCCCTTGGATTTCGCCAGTTTTGTCCAGGAATTTTCCCACTTCTCCACGAGTGAAATCACCTCTGCATCCAGTACTGCAGCGTTCTTGCCTTCTGCAGCTGTGCGGATGATTGCGCCGTAGTTTCTTGGAAGAATACTCCTGACAAGTGTCTCAAGCCTTTTCTTCTCCTCTCTTGAAGAGATTTTCTGGGATACGCTCACCTTTTCAGCAAAGGGGAGCAGTACAATGTTTCGTCCTGCCAATGAAATTTCCGCAGTCAGTCGTGATCCTTTTGTCGATATCGGCTCCTTGACGATCTGGACGATTATCATCTGTCCCGGTGTAAGCACATTCTCGATGCGTCCCTCTTTCTCGAGGATCTTGCCCGGCTTGATGTGCTTGTACATTCCTTTTGCATCCGTGTTCGGATTGATCCTCTTTACGAACTCATCAAATGCATTGAAATAAAGTCCGAGGTCGAGGTAATGGACAAATGCCTCCTTCTCATCTCCGATGTCTACAAAAGCAGCGTTCAGGGACGGAAGAATCTTCTTCACTTTTCCGAGGTAGACATCACCTACAGAAAAACTGTTTCCCTGGCTGGACTCCTTGTTGAGCTCGATCAACCTGTGGTTCTCCATCAGTGCGATCGAGACTTC
>JAEIGA010016327.1_pt1 | contig 11306 bp, 11 predicted proteins | sample 9270691 | NCBI WGS metagenome assembly JAEIGA01 (sample SAMN17057246, study PRJNA624740) | gut metagenome | biome: biome; isolation source: fecal sample | host: Bos grunniens | place: China: Xizang | collected 2019
AGCCAGTCGATCGACGTCCGCGGTATGCTGGCCGAAGAAGCCGTCATGGAGGTCGACCGCTACCTCGACCATGTCCAGCGTCACCATCTGGAGACCGTCACCATCATCCACGGCAAGGGCACCGGTGCCCTCCGTGCCGCCATCCAGACCCAGCTCAAGCGGGATCCCCGCGTTAAGAACTTCCGTGCCGGTGTCTATGGCGAAGGCGAGATGGGCGTCACGGTCGTCACACTCAAGAAATAAAAGAAGGTATCCGCTATGTTTGGAATGGGAACAATTTTTAATGCCATCGCCATCCTTGTGGGTGGTGCTGTGGGCCTCCTGCTCAAGAAGGGTATGCCCGAGCGCTTCCGCAAGATCGTCTTTGATGCCACAGCCACCGCTGTTTTCCTCATTGGTCTGACCGGCGTTATGTCGGGTGCATTGGTCGCCGCAGAAGACGGCAGCATTTCCAGCCAGTATGTGCTGATTCTGCTGCTTTCTCTGGTATCGGGCGCCGTCATCGGCGAAGCGCTGCGCATCGACCGCGGTTTTGAGAAGATCGCCGAATGGATCAAGGGCAAGTTCTCGGGCGGCGGCGACAATAAACTGGGCGAAGGCTTTGCAGCCACCACCGTTCTCTTCTGCGCCGGTGCCATGGCCATTGTCGGCTCCATTGAGGACGGCATCATGGGCAACCCCACGACTCTGTACACCAAGGGCATCATCGACGCCATCTCGTCGGTCATTTTCGGCTCGGTCTATGGTGTTGGCGTTCTGCTTTCGGCAGGCTCGGTCTTTGTATATCAGGGGGTCCTGACTCTGCTGGCCAGCCTGATCGCACCCTATCTGGGAGACATTGTCGTCAGCCAGATGTCGCTGGTCGGCTCGGCTGTTCTCATGCTGATCGCCTTTGATATGTGGGAGATCCGCAAGTTCAATGTAGCCAATCTCATCCCGGCTGCCTTTATGCCTCTGGTTTTCAGCCTGGTGCAGAACCTCTTTTAAGATTTACATAGGGCCGTCTTGCAAAAGGCGGCTCAGACTTTTGTGAAAGTATATGAAAAAATTGCAGAAAATAGATAAATCCTGTTTTCTTTTGCCGTATTTAACAAATACTTATTGATTTTTCTATTGTTTTCTGCTAATCTATGTATTGATAGTATGGGCGAGGCCCATAATAGGGAAAGTGAGGACACATCGTCATGTTTTCTAAGGAAATCACAGTAAACAATCAGGTTGGTCTGTATGCAAGACCCGCCACATTCTTTATCCAGAAAGCCAACGAGTACAAGAGCACCATCATGGTCGAGAAGGAAGAGCGCAAGGTTAATGCCAAGAGCCTTCTGGGCGTACTCTCTCTGGGCATCACCAGAGGCACAACCATCGTCCTGTCCGCTGAGGGCGCCGACGAGGAAGAGGCTGTCAATGCTCTGTGCGATCTGATCGCATCCAACTTTGGCGAATAATTTAGTATGAGCACAAAAGACGCCGCATGGTTTTCTTCCATGCGGCGTCTTTTAGGTTCGCGCCGGCAGAATGGCGCGTTGATTTGCAGGCGATTGATTCGCCGCAAATCTATGAAATTGAAAGGGAGCCCTGTGAAATCGAAGATTTCATAGGGAAATAAAATATCCCCGGCGCATGTCCGTGGATATTTTGGGATAATTAAAATGTGCGGAAAGCGATGACTGCTTTTTCATTTGGACAAAGCATAAGGGAGGGAAATGGTTTGACGTTTGAAGAACTCAAGGAAAAGGCCAATGATCTGCCAAAGGAACCGGGCGTCTATCTGATGAAGGACAAAGACGGAGAGATCATCTATGTCGGCAAGGCCAAGTCTCTTAAGAATCGCGTCAGCCAGTATTTTGCCAATCTGGCCTCCCATACGGCCAAGACCCGGCAGATGGTTTCTAAAATCGATCGTTTTGATACCATCTTTGCAGGCTCGGAGTTCGAGGCTCTGCTTTTGGAAAATACCCTCATCAAAAAACATAAACCCAAATATAACATTCTCCTCAAGGATGACAAGGGTTATCCTTTTGTCGCCATCAGCAAGGGAGATTATCCCCGGTTTTCCATCGAGGCTACGGTCAAAGATCGGGAACTGGAATATTACGGCCCCTATGGCGCCCGCGGCGCAGCCCATGCGGCCATTGAAATGCTGCAGCAGACCTTTCTGCTGCCCACCTGCAGCCGCGTTTTTCCGCGGGACATCGGCAAGGAGCGTCCGTGCCTGCGCTATCAGATGAAAAAGTGCTGCGGTGTCTGTACCGGCAGGGTAACACCGGAGGAATACAAGGCGCTCATCGACCAGTGCCGTGCGCTGCTCAAGGGAGGCGGACAGGATCTGGAAAAGCAGCTGACCGCCGATATGGAACGTTATGCCGAAGAGCTGGAGTTCGAAAAGGCGGCAGCCTGCCGTGACCGCATCCGAAACCTGCAGAAGATGGGCCTGCGCCATACGGTCACCGGCGGACGATTGTCTGACCGGGATGCGCTGGCTTTTGTCACTGTGGGATCCCGCTCCTGCATCGCCCTGTTGTCTTTTGTACAGGGCAATCTGATCGATAAGAAGATCACCTTTTTCGACGGCCTGGAAGAAAACGATATGGCCGATGCCGTCGAAAGTTATATCAAGCAGTATTATGCCATCTTCCGCAGTGCGCCCAAGGAGATCCTGCTGGCGGCGCCGCTGGAGGATGTCTCCTCTCTGGAGGAATATCTTTCCGGCCTGCGCGGCAGCAAGGTGACCATCTCCTGCCCCCAGAGGGGCGAACGCCTGCGTCAGGTCCGTCTGGCCGAAAGCAACGGACGGCTGGAACTGGAGACCCTCGCCCAGCGGGAACAGCATTCTCAGAAGCTGTTGGAACAGCTGGGAGAAATGCTGGCTATGGACAATCTGCCCGAGCGCATGGAAGCCTATGATATTTCCAATACGGCGGGCGATCTGCCGGTCGCTTCCATGACGGTTTTTGTCGGCGGGCGTCCTTCCAAAAAGGATTATAAAAAGTTCAAGGTTAAGATCGCCGAAGGCGGAGATGACTACGGCGCCATGGCGGAGGTCATCGGTCGACGGCTCGACCGTGCCCTCAACGGCGATGAAAGCTTCCTGCCGCTGCCCGATCTCTTCCTCATTGACGGCGGACAGGGGCAGACACGCATTGCAAGAGAGCAGCTGCTGCAGCGGGGACTGCATGTCCCGGTCTATGGCATGGTCAAGGATGACCATCATCGTACCCGTGCCCTCATCGATCACAAGGGCAGGGAGATCGGCATCAGCGCCACACCGTCCATTTTTGCGCTGATCGGCCGTATTCAGGAAGAGACCCATCGGTTTGCCATCGAATACCACAGAGAACGCAGGGACAAGCAGATGCGTAAGAGCCAGCTGGACGATATTGAGGGGCTTGGCCCGGCCCGTCGTAAAAAACTGCTTGACCGATTTGGAACGATCAAGGCCATCAAGGCTGCCGATATCGAAGATATCGCTGCCGTCGTTCCACGCAATGTGGCCGAAAATATCAAAAGAAAGCTTGGTGAGTAAAGATGCGCATCATCAGCGGACGCCTGAGGGGCAAAGCTCTGGAGGCGCCCAAGGGCATGACCACACGCCCCACCACCGATAAAGTTAAGGAATCTATTTTCAATATCATTCAGTTCGACCTGCCCGATGCCCGCGTGCTGGATCTCTTTGCAGGATCGGGCCAGCTGGGATTGGAATCCCTGTCGCGCGGCGCGCAGTCCTGTGTATTTGTCGAGCGCGACCGTGCATCGGCTGCTGCCGTTGAGAAGAACATCCGGGCCTGCGGCCTGCAGCCGGGAGAGGCCAGACTCTATAAGGGAGATGCCATTGGTTTTCTGGCCATGCAGCAGCCCCATAGCTACGATGTTATCCTGCTTGATCCGCCCTATGGCGGAGAACTGCTGCGGCAGGCCCTGGCCGATATCGCCCGACAGGAGATTCTGGCCGAAGGGGGCATCATCGTCTGCGAAAAGGCACCCGAAGATGTCATCGAACCGCTGCCGGAAGGCTATGTCCTTCTGCGCGAATACAGGTACGGACAGATCATGCTTTGCAAGGTCGCTCGTGCAGAGGGGGAGGAGAACTGATGAAGATCGCTGTTGTTCCCGGCAGCTTTGATCCGCTGACCTGCGGTCATGTCGATCTGGTACGCCGTGCTGCCCGCATGTTTGATAAGGTCTATGTGGTAGCTATGATCAACGACCAGAAGAGCTATACCTTTACCAATGAAGAGCGTCTGGATATTATGCACCACGATCTGGACCATATTCCCAATGTTACCGTTGAGTTTTCCGACGGAATGCTGTATGATTATCTTAGAGAAAAGGGCGCATGCGCCATTGTCAAGGGCATCCGCAGCCCCGAAGACACCGATTATGAGATCTTCATGGCCAATTTCAACCGTGTACATTGTCCGACAGCCGATACCATTCTGCTGCCGCCCCGCCATGGCTTTGAGAAGATCAGCTCCTCCTATGTCAAGGAGCGGTGCCGCAAGGGAGTTTCGCTGGAAGGCCTTGTCACCAAGCGCACGGCCCAGTTGCTTATGAAAAAAATGGAGGTTTAAATAATGGCTGGAAATGTAATTGACGAACTGGTAAATACCCTGTATGAAACCATCGACGACGCCCCCGCAGTTCCCCTGAGCAGCAAGTGCATCATCGAGAGAGAGAAGGCGCTGGATATTCTGGAAGAGATCCGTGCCAACCTGCCCGGTGAGCTCAAGATGGCCAGTGAGATCGTTGAAAAGCGCAAGGATTTCATCGATGCAGGCCAGCGCGAATATGATTCCAAGGTCAAGCAGGCCGAAGAGGTCGCCAAGCAGAAGGTCAACGAGCATGAGCTGGTCATCGAGGCACGCAAGCGCGCCGCCGAGATCATTGCCAACGCTGAAAGCCGCTCCAAGGAGCTGATGCGTGCAGCTGCCGCATATTGCGATGATGCCATCAAGCGCACCGAAGTCAGCGTCGACCAGACCCTCGATCAGCTTAAGACCACACGCGCACAGTTCCTCAACGCCATGAAGGAATACAAATAAGTTCCCCACAAAATACCACCTATAAGATGAAAAGAAGCCGCCCGAAAGCATTTCCGGGCGGCTTTTCTGCAGTCTGATGGGAAAATGAAAACGAACAGGTGTTCTGATGTAGAAAAATGGGGTAAAATTAACACAAAAAGGCGGTTTTATGGGTGTGAAAATTCACCTTCAGCTATTGCAAAAATCAGGGCTGAAAGTTATAATGTATCTATATGAAACCATTTCGTGGTGAAGTGTGTCATTTCGTGGGTAAACGGTGGGGGTGAGACCAAATGAGAGGTGAATATCTGCATTCGGTCGATGCTAAGGGTCGTATGATCTTTCCTGCCAAGCTGCGTGAAGAACTGGGCGAAGGCTTTGTCATCTTCAAGGGTCTCGATGGCTGCATCTGTGTCTACTCGAAAGAAGACTGGGATGCCTTTGAGAAGAAGATCGCCGGTCTGCCGGTGGCCAAAGCCAGAAAGCTCCAGCGCTTCTATTCGGCCAATTATCCCTGCGAACCTGATGGACAGGGCCGCATCCTCATTCCCCAGAGCCTGCGTGACTATGCAGGTATCCAGAAGGACGTCGTGGTCGCCGGTATCCAGCGCCGCGCCGAGATCTGGGATGTGGAGAGATGGAGAGCATATAACGAAGAACTGACCAGCGATGAAATCGCCGAACTGATGCAGGAGGAAGAGATTTAAAATGGAATTTGCACATGTTTCCGTCCTGCCCGGCGAATGCATGGACGGCCTCAATATCAAGCCCGACGGCATTTATGTCGACGGCACCACCGGCGGCGGCGGACACTCCTACCTGATCGCTTCCCAGCTTTCGGACAAGGGCCGCCTGATCTGTATTGACCGTGATGATGATGCCCTTGCCGCCGCAGGCAAGAGACTGGCTCCGCTGGGTAAGAATATCACCTTTGTAAAAAATAATTTTAGCAGAATCAAGGACGTTTTGGAAGAGCTGGAGATCGAAAAAATCGATGGCATTCTGTTTGACCTCGGTGTTTCCAGCTATCAGCTGGACAATGGCGAGCGCGGATTTTCCTATATGACCGATGCGCCCCTCGATATGCGTATGGATCGCCAGCAGGCGCTGACCGCCTACGAGGTCGTCAATACCTACAGCCGCGATGATCTTAAGCGCATTATCAAGGACTATGGCGAAGAGCGCTATGCCGGTCCCATTGCCGCTGCCATCTGCCGCCGCAGAGAGGACAAGCCCATCGAGACCACACTGGAGTTGACCGATGTCATCAAGAGTGCCATGCCGGCAGCTGCCAAGCGTGAAAAACAGCATCCTGCCAAGCGTACCTTCCAGGCCATCCGTATTGAAGTCAATTCGGAACTTTCCTCGGTAGAAGAGGCTATGGGCGACTCCATCAGCTGTCTGGCGCCCGGTGGACGCATTGCCGTTATTTCCTTCCACTCGCTGGAGGATCGTCTGGTCAAGCGTGCTTTTGCGGCTGCAGCAGAAGGCTGCACCTGCCCCAAGAGCTTCCCGGTCTGCATCTGCGGCAACAAGCCCAAGATCAAGCTGATCTCGAGAGGCGTTATTACAGCCACCGATGAAGAACTGGAGGCCAACCCCCGTTCCCGCAGCGCAAAATTGCGCGTTGCCGAAAAGCTGTAAGAGGCAGCTTTTCACAATCTGTGAGAGAAAAGAAGAATCAAACTTAAGATATAGTACCCCGGCTCCCGTTTGGGGCCAGAAAGGTGTGTGATGAGAATGGCTTATGCAGCACAGGCAGCCGAGCGATCTTTTGATTATGAGATCGGCCATGCAGCAACCCCCGAATTGACGGCTTTGCCCGAAAATAAAGATGTCAAGCGTCATGTTCCGCGCAAGGCACCTTATTTCAAATATATCACCCTGTGTGCCTGCGTATTTGCCGGCCTCATGTGTATCCTGACCAGCTATAATCGTGTCAATGAACTGACTACACAGGCAGCCGCTCTGGAAGAGCAGCTGATCGAGCTGGAAAGCACGGCAAATGCCCTCAATGCAAAAAAAGAACAGCGCTTCAACCTGGCCTATGTTGAACACGTGGCCGTGGAGGAGCTGGGAATGGTCAAGCTGGATAAAAACCAGATCACCTATGTGGCCATCTCCAATCCCGAAAAGATCACCGTCGCTGCCAAGGACACAGAAAGCACCCCGGGTCTGGTCGCAGGCATCGTCAAGAGCTTTAACGCCGTTGTGGAATATCTCAACTGATACGGCGATATAAATGAATGCGGTCCGATTGACGGACACAGCGCGTAAATTTGACCGAGGAGTAAGGAATGGCAGCGGCAGCTGCCCTTCCTTGCTCTCGTTTTTTCATTGGAGGATCTCAGTACAATCATGCAAAGAAAAGCCGACAGCCGTATGCGCGGCAAGCTGTTGTTGGTTGCTGTATTTCTGGGCGTCGTATGCTTTATTATTCTGACAGGCCGCATCTTTTACCTGCAGGTGGCCAAATATGAGGAATACCAGCAGAAGGCAGTCAGCCAGCAGACCCGTGATACCGTGATCGAAGCCGATCGCGGCACCATCTACGACCGTAATATGAAGCCTCTGGCCATCAGTGCAGGCACCGAGATGGTCACGCTGGAGGCTGTCAATATCAAGGATGATGACATGATCCCCGTCATCGCACAGGCACTCAGCGATATTCTGGAACTGGATTATGAGGAAATGCTGGCCAAGGTAGAAAAGAAGGCCAAGTATACCGTCATCAAACGTCAGGTCGAGAAGGAAACCGCCGATCAGATTCGTGCCTTCTGCGCCGAACATGGGCTGACCAACGTTATCTTCCTGCATAAAGATACCACCCGTTATTATCCCTATGGCAACTTCCTTTCCCATACCCTTGGTTTTGTCGGCAGCGACAATCAGGGCCTCTATGGTCTGGAAGCCTATTATGATGAAGAACTGAGCGGCATCGATGGCCGCGTTGTCAAGGCAGCCAACGCCCAGGGCGGCGAGATGCCTTTTGAATATGAAATGTATTATGAGGCACAGGACGGCAACAGTCTTGTGCTGACCATCGACGAAGTTGTCCAGCATTATCTCGAAAAGAATCTGGAAATGGCCTATGCCGACAACAAGGTTGCCGACCATGTCACCTGTATTGTCATGGATGTCAATTCGGGTGCTGTTCTGGCTATGGCCAACTACCCCGACTTTGACCCCAACGAACCTTTTGCGCTGACCGATGAAGAACTGCAGAAGCAGATCTCTGCACTGGTGGCCAAAAAAGCCAAGGAACAGGGACTTACGGAAGAAGGGGCGGCAGCCGTTGTTCTGACCGAAGAGGAGACAAAGCAGGCCCGCAGCGATGCGCTGACCTCCAAGTGGCTCAACAGTGCCGTCACCTATGCCTATTATCCCGGTTCCACCTTCAAGATCCTCGTTTCGGCCATGGCGCTGGAAGAGCATGCAACCTCGCTGGGCTCCTCCTTCTACTGCCCGGGCTTCAAGCAGGTCGAGGACTGGCGCATCAGCTGCTGGAAACCGGCCGGCCACGGCGCCGAGAATCTCGTCGATGCCATCAAGAACTCCTGCAACCCCGCCTTCATTGAGATCGGTGCATCTCTCGGTAAGGCCAACTTCTATAAATACTACAAGGCCTTTGGCCTTAGTGAAAAGACCGGCGTCGACCTGCCGGGTGAATCCAACGGCAACATCTGGCCCTATGAGTATATGGGCCCCGTTGAGCTGGCCACCGCATCTTTCGGCCAGAACTTCGAAATTACCCCGCTGCAGCTGATCACAGCTGTTTCGGCGGTTGCCAATGGCGGCCATCTGGTCACCCCCCATCTGGTCGATTCCATCATCGATCAGGACGGAAATACCGTCTGGAGTTCCGAGACCAATGTCGTTCGTCAGGTCGTTTCGCAGGAAACATCCGAGCTGATGTGTGATATGCTGGAAAAGGTCGTTTCGGAAGGTACCGGTAAGAACGCCTATGTTGCCGGTTATCGCGTTGCCGGTAAGACCGGTACCACCGAGAAGATCGCCAAGATCATCGCCACCGGTGATGATACCCTGCGAATTTCCTCCTTTATTGCTTTTGCTCCGGCCGATGATCCGCAGATCGCCATTCTTATCCTGCTCGACGAGCCCACCGTCTATCCCGTTACCGGCGGTATTACGGTTGCGCCTGTCATCAAGCGCGTTATGGAAGATGTTCTGCCTTATCTGGAGGTCGAACCCGAATACACCGAACAGGAACAGCAGAAGCTGGATACCACCGTTCCCAACGTTGTCGGCATGACCCGCGATCAGGCCGCAACCAGCGCCAAGGCAGCCGGACTCAATATTCGCACTGTCGGCAGCGGTACTGTGGTCACTGCACAGGTCCCGGCCTTCTCGGCATCGGTTTCCCGCGGTTCCACCATGGTCCTTTATATGGATGGTGAGGCCCCTGAAGATACTGTTGTTATGCCTGACCTTTCCAATATGACAGTAGCGCAGGTCAGAAATACCATGCAGCATTACGGCCTCTATTATAAGAGCGGCGGCACCGAATATGGTTCGGGCAATCTGGTCGTCCGCAAACAGGATACCCCGGCCGGCACCGAAGTCGGCGTCGGATCGGTCATTTCGGTTGAGTTCACCGACCTCAATCAGCTGGCGCAGTAATTTTTCTAAAATCCAAGGAGTGATATCCTATGAAACTGGTACAGATTCTGGAAGGTCTCGATTATCAGTGCTTCGGCGCCGATCTTGAAGCCGAGATCCCCTCTATTTGCTATAATTCATTGCTGGCCGTGCCCGGCTGCGCTTTCGTAGCCATCCGCGGCTTCAAGACCGATGGGCATAAGTATGTTCCTTCGGCTGCCGATAAGGGTGCTGCCGTTGCCATCGTGGAGGAAGCACCCACAGGCTGTGCAATTCCCTACATTCTGGTGAAGGATGGACGCAAGGCGCTGGCAGCCATGTCGGCGAATTTCTTCGGCCATCCCGAACGCAAGGTGCCCATTATCGGTGTCACAGGTACCAACGGCAAGACGACCGTTACCAATCTGGTCAAAGAGGTGCTGGAACGCAGCGGCAGAAAATGCGGCCTGATCGGCACCAACGGCAATATGATCGGCGATCGTTTTATCGAGACCGAACGCACGACCCCCGAATCTTACGAGCTTTTCCGTCTTTTTGGAGAAATGGTCGATGCGGGCTGTCAGGTCATCATCATGGAGGTTTCCTCCCATTCACTGGTTCTCGACCGTGTCTTTGGCATTGAGTTCCACAGCGCCATGTTCACCAATCTGACGCAGGATCATCTGGATTTCCACGGCACCATGGAGGAATACGCCAAGGCCAAAGCCATCCTCTTTGACCGCTGCCGTCATTCGGTCATCAACATGGATGATCCCTGGTCGGCTGTTATGATGGAAGGTGGCTGCGCTGACCGTAAGACCTTCTCGACAAAGGCATCTGCAGCCGATCTTTATGCTTCCAATATTGTATTGGGCATCGGTGGTGTTGCTTTTGATCTGACGGCAGATGGAAAGACCCTTCCGGTCACACTGGGGATCCCCGGCCTCTTCTCGGTCTATAATGCACTGACCGCCATCGGCTGCTGCATGTCTCTCGGCCTTTCGGCAGAAGAGACCATTGCCAATCTGTCCATGGCGCATGGCGTCAAGGGCAGAGCGCAGGTCGTCCCCACCGGCACCGAATATACCGTTCTGCTGGACTATGCCCATACCCCCGATGGCGTGGAAAATATCCTTAAGGCGGCCCGCGGCTTTGCGAAGAATCGCGTCATCGCCCTCTTTGGCTGCGGCGGCGACCGCGACAAGACCAAGCGTCCCATCATGGGCAGGATCGCCGGCAGCCTGGCCGATCACTGCATCGTTACCAGCGATAATCCCCGCACCGAAGTTCCCATGGCCATCATCGAGGATATTCTGCCCGGTGTCCGTGAGAGCGGCTGCACCTTTGATATGATCGAAGATCGACGTGCAGCCATTCGCCATGCCCTTTCTATGGGTCAGCCCGGCGATGTCATTGTCCTCATGGGCAAGGGCCATGAGAATTACCAGGAGATCAACGGTGTAAAACACCACCTCGACGAATACGAAGAGGTCATGAACTACTTTGGAAAATAAAAAGAACTCCCCTATGGGGAAAGCGATAAATAAAAGAAACTGAAAACTGTGCGGGAAAGACCCGCAGGGGGTAGAAAATGAGAGCCAATGCATTTGGAGTGATCGCAGCGCTGGTCATTGCGCTGCTTATCGGCAAGCCCATCATTCAGGGGCTGCGCCGCATGAAGTTCGG
>JAEIGA010016328.1_pt1 | contig 11306 bp, 6 predicted proteins | sample 9270691 | NCBI WGS metagenome assembly JAEIGA01 (sample SAMN17057246, study PRJNA624740) | gut metagenome | biome: biome; isolation source: fecal sample | host: Bos grunniens | place: China: Xizang | collected 2019
ACGAGTTATTTCAAGTACTAATTACTGCCCACGATGGATATGTGTATACATATAACAAGTCTGCTGCTTTGAAGGTTGACGAGAAAATACAGACCTTTACCAATAAACCTGCTGCATTGGGATTATTTATGAAGGCTTCTGTTCATTCTCAGTTCAATGAATATGACCAAGCTCAGGACCTACTAAAACAATGTCTTGATGAGATATTGGATAATCCTACAGAAGATGAGAAACGACTTATTCCGTTATGCTATAATTCCTTGGGTTATGTCGTTATGGAATACGATCTAGAGGGTGCAGTCGGGTATCTACAGAACGCCATAGAATATAACAACAAATACCTTACGGGTAAGCAGGGTGCCAATATAGATCCTCTTGTCAATTTGGGTATGGTACATTATAAGAGCGGTGCATACCTTGAAGCAGTCAAGTATTTTAATGAAGCTCTTTCGCATTCTCAGCAGACCCAAAATATCTACAAGGCTGCCTTATGCTTGAACAATATAGGCTTATGCTACCTGTATTCAGGAAATCAGGTAAAAGGTATAAGAGTGTTGGAAGACGCGCTTAAACTTGCTGAGGAACATAGCGGTAAATTGTCACATCTCTATGCAACTACCCTTCAGAATATGACCATTTATTATGGCAACCTGCAGGAACAGGATAGATGTATAGCCATAACTAAGGAAATTGCAAATATCTATGAAACCCTTCTTGGCAAAGAAAGTGCGAATTACGGTGGAGCAATTTACAATATTGGTGTATTCAATATGCTCAAGGCTAATTATGGTGAATCTATTGTATATTGTAACGAGGCAAAAACTATCCTGGAGAATGCTCAGGGAGATAATCGCTTAATGCTCAGTAACCTGTACTCTACTCTCGGATTTTGTCATTATATGTCTGGAAATAAGGATGAAGGGGCTGCAGAATTTGCCAAAAGTGCTACACTCTTAGAAGAACTAGGCTTAGGGAAAAGCATAGACGCAGTTTCTCTGCTTTATAACTATGGATATGTTCTCCTTGCAAATCTGGACAAGAAAGCCGAAAGCTTCATAAAGGATGCAGTCATTATAGCTGAAGAAATTGATATGCTCCATCATCCGGTAGCATTCTCTGCAATGTCTGTGTATGGTTTAGCGTCGCTCTTAAATGAAGGTCCCGCAGAGGGCTATATTGATCTTGTCGTTAATACTTTGCATGAACAGTACTCCACCAATTTTGGCGAATTCAATGAGGAGGAGAGAGAGCAGTTTTGGTCAAGATTCGTACTTCTTGATGATATATTGTTTACTTGCAGAACTGATGATGAAGCCAATGGTAGTCTTTATGATTACACCCTTGCAACAAAGGGTATGCTTCTCAGTACATCTCTGAATATGGAGGAGATCATAAGGAGATCTGGCAGTAAAGAATTGATTGACAACTATTCTGTTCTACAGAATCTGCGCAGTAGGATTGAAAGATTGGAACAGACACCTTACAATGAGCGAATTGAATCAGTAGATTCGCTTAAAAATGTCGCTGCAGTTATTGAGAGAAAAGTAATAGCTGGCTCGAAAGAGTACGGTGAATTTACATCTCGCATTCGCGTTTCATGGAAAGATATCGAATCTGCACTAAAGAAAAACGATGTTGCAATAGAGTTCGTCAATTATATGGACTATAAAGCGAACGAAGCCGTTTATGCTGCTTTAGTTATAAGGAAAGGATGGGATGCACCTGAACTTGTGAAAATTGCCAGTGCAAAAGAATTGAATGATGTTATTTCTGAAAACGATGCTCTCTCCTATGCCGTACGAATCAATAATATCTACTCTAATTCTGATACCTATGGGTTAGTTTGGAAGCCTTTGGAGCAGTTTGTCACTCCTGGTGATAATGTATATTTCTCAGCCTCTGGAATTCTTCATAACCTATCGATTGAATATTTGGTGGATGACAACGAAATCTATGCATCTGATAAGTATAACTTATACAGAGTGTCATCTACAAGAGATATAGCTATATCCTCAAGGGATAAACTAGCTATAAAGCAGTATAAACGGGCAAGTCTCTATGGTGGTATTCTATATGACCTTGATATGGATGTCATGATGCAGGAGAGTCAGAAGTACGATACAAACATAAACCGTTCGATGGAGTTAGAAGAGGGTGATACCCTACGCAGTTCTCTGACATATCTTCGTGGATCCGAGATAGAGGTGAAGTCAGTTTCAGACATATTGACAAAGAAAGGAGTACAATCAAGGATTCATAAAGGTAAAGAAGCTAATGAGGAGTCATTCAAGTCATTGAGTGAACAACATAATGATATAATCCATATAGCTACGCATGGCTTTTATTTACCGACAGAAAAGGCGGAAGAAAATGATTTCTTGAAATTGATGCCGATGTTCATTCCTGGAAGTGATGCACAATCAAAGTCGAATCCAATAAAGACATCCATGCTAAGGTCTGGGCTTGTTTTCGCTGGAGGAAACAGAGCATGGAAAGGCGAGAAGATCACTAAAGATATTGATGACGGAATTGCTACATCTGCAGAAATTGCCAATATAAGTCTTGCTGGAACTGACTTGGTTGTCCTCTCTGCTTGCGAAACAGGATTAGGAGAAGTTAACGATGAAGGCGTTTTCGGTCTTCAGAGAGCATTTAAGAAAGCAGGAGCTAATACCATCATTATGAGTTTATGGAAGGTCAATGACCATATCACGCAGATGATGATGACATCATTCTACGAACACCTGCTTAGCGGAAAGAGTAAACGTGATTCCTTCCGACTTGCTCAGCAGGAGATAAGAGCTGAGTATCCGAACCCATATCAGTGGGCAGCATTCATTATGTTGGATTAATGAGATATTGCATTTTGTTGATTAAAATGCTAGATGTATGATTACATTTTGGATGAGTTGACATTAATACACAAATGTAATAGGATTCAATAGCTATATTTAATATCTTTGTTGGAGTTAACTCCCTTTTGTTAAATATCGTTCCTAAAAATCCAATTCTAAAGAAAAGTTTTTAATGGATGATTACATTTCGTTAGAATCGACATAAATGATAAAGCAGGACAATAACTTTAAATTAAATTTATATGAGTAACTATTCTTTAATGTGGGGAAGAAAGACCCCAGGACATCTGATTTATCTCATCGACCAGTCTGGATCAATGGCTGGTGATAATGAAGTAAAGGCTGCAGAAGCGGTTCATGCTGCCATCATGGATACTTTTCGTGGATGTATCAATGGCCAAGAGGTAAGAAATAGAGTCTATATCACTATCATTGGATACGGTAATGAAAATGGAGTATCAATTATACGTGAGGGTTGGATGACTGATTATGTGGCTGACCTAAAGGCTTGTAGAACTTCAGGCTCAACAATCGTAGAGCCAAAGTCTTATGGTTTGACTCCTATGACAGAAGCATTTGAGATGGCTAAGCAATGCGTAGAGACATGGCTGAGGGCTCGCGAGGCTAAATGTGAAGCAGATCCTCAGGCAGGAATACCTGCTCCAATAGTTATTAATATAACAGATGGAGTGCCAGATAATAGAGCTACTGCCACTAAGGCTGCTCAGGACCTTATGAATGTACCAACTCCGGACGGAAATGTACTATTGTTTAATATACATATGGACGATTCTGCAAATAATGTGGAGATTCGATTCCCATCAGATAAATCTGTCCTCAATGGAGTTCAAGCAGGTGAGTTCTTGTTTGATATTTCAAGTGAAATGTCACCAGAATTTATACAGGTAGCGAAACAGCAGAAACTGGAAGGTATATTCCCGGGAGCAAAAGGCTTCGTAGTGAATGCCAAAGGTGATACTCTTGTTCGTTTCGTGAAATTTGGATCTGCAGTATCTCAGCATTAATAACATGAAAATTATTTATAAGGCTTTTACACTGCCGCATGTCGGTGACCCTTATCGTCTCTGTGCTGATAGATATTCTATTAGCACAGAGAACAATTCCTTTGCAATTTCAGATGGTGTAGGCAACTCATTGTTCCCTGGAGAATGGGCTAAGCTTATTTGCGATGATTATGTTCATGTTGCTGATGAGTTCATTGTAAATGACAAACTTGTTCGCGAAGATGAACTTATATCTACATGGTCTCAGATAAGAGATAAAATTGTAGAAGGATTTACCGAGGATGAAAAGTTTATCTATGAAATGGGCTTAGATAAGGCGGACTTTGCTGCAGCAACGTTTGTGGGGTTAAGATTGAATCCTACCGAATGGTCATGTCAAGCACTCGGTGATTCATACCTCGTGCTTCTAGATGAAGAGTATAATATTCTTCAAAAAGTAGCCTCTATGGATGGTCAGCCATTTGGAATGTATCCAGAGTATTTTGCCAGTAAGCTGGGCGAGAATAACGGAGTACCTATTGTAAGAAAAGGAGATTACTGTCAAGTAAAGTATCTCATTCTTATGACAGATGCAGTCTCGGATTGGTTTATTGCAGAGGCACGTTCTTCTGAAGAACGAAGAATGATTATAGATGTTTCTAGCCATGAAGAATTTGTTGCTGTAGTTGATAATTTAAGACAATCCGGATCCATGAATGATGATGACTCGACGATAGTAATTATCACATTGGAACACAATGAAGATTCTACTATTAGCTATGAGCCTCATGCTCTAGATGATATAAATCAGTTAATCGAAGATGAGAAATCAGATGATGGGGCTTTGGAAACGAATGAAGGGAAGAAAATTGATGAGTCCCTTGAACTTAATAAAGATGTGACTGAGACACCTCTAATATCTTCGGATAAAGATACTCAGGCCCTGCCTGCTATTAATGATAACACAGAACCAACCCCAGAGGAAATGGTCGAAATTCAAGCCAAACACATCGTATCATTAGAGAAGACAATAGAGAGCTATTCAGCAGAAGTAATTAGACTCCGAAAAGAGATTTCAGATTTAAACGCTGAAAAAAAAGAGTTAAAAGATAAGTTAAATGAAATTAACGAGGCTTTGACCAATAGTGAAGAGAAAAGTAATCTGATAAGTCTTCTACAGAATATAGTTTCAATATTTAAAAAATAGGATATGGCACTCCCTACTAGAGACGCGATTTGCAAGGCATTAGAGGATAGTCGTAATATCTTGGATCCCAAACTTGCTGGATATAATACAATTGATGGTATTATGGGTCCTGAATTTTATCCAGGTGGCTTTTGCCTTGTGTTTCCTGTAATAAACGGTTCTGACAAGTACGCTTTTCGTGTCTGGTATACAGAGATTGATGGTATACAGGAACGTTTAGCTAAAATTTCGGCTTTCTTAGCGGCTCATAAATCAAAGTATTTTGTGGAGTTTGATTTTGTGCCAAATGGATTGCGCGTAGATTCAGATGATTCTGTTCAAGACATCCCTTCTGTTAGGATGAAGTGGGTTGATGGCAAGAATCTGTCAACATACCTAGAATATATAATTAATGAAAGCGGTTGTGACGAAGCTACCATAAAAAGATGCATTTCACGATTGGCAGAAAACTTTCTTTTGATGGTACAAGAGCTGCACCGAATGAATGTCTCTCATGGCGATCTTCAGCATGGAAATATTCTAGTCGATGATAATCAGGAGATTGTCTTAGTTGATTATGATTCAGTTTATGTACCGACATTTAATGGCGAATTGCAGATTACATCTGGAATGTCGGCATATCAGCATCCTTGCAGAAAGAAAGGTCAGGTGATAGCTTCTGCTAGAGATGATTTTTTTTCAGAACGTATAATATATTTGTCGCTGTTAGCACTTGCTGAGGAACCTTCATTATGGAATACATTGAAAGATGATGAAGGTGAGAAGGATGAGTATAGTCTATTGTTGACAGATAAGGATATAGAGAACTTTACAAATTGTTCGTTATATTCAACATTCTCAAGGATGAAGAATCCTAGAATTCTTGTGTTGTTGAAAGATTTAACTGATTCCCTTCAAGCAGGAGGTATTACTAATTTAATACCTATCGAGGAATTGTTTGTTAGCAAATATGATGAACAGCCAGCTGTTACCCTTCTGGACGAAGACGATTTGAGCTTCTTTACCAAAGAGCCTGTAAGGACATATCAATCAGCAGTATCTATTAAAGAGACTTTTGATGAGGCTGCTGCCTTTGATAGATATTCGCAGAACTAAAAATGGCATTACCTACAAAAGAAGAGATTTCTATAGCGATTGAGTCCGGACACTCAATAAATGCAGTAGAACTATCGGGATATGAGCCTGTACCGGGTATTATTGGTCCAGAATCATATTCCGGTGGTTTCTGTGTTGTGTTCCCGTTTGTTAAAGGGAGACAGAGAAAAGCAGTACGTGTTTGGCATCAAGAAATCGATAAGATAAAAGAACGCTATAGGTTACTCTCTCAAGATTTCAAGCGTTTAAAGAATAATGCTTTGTTGTCCTTTGAATATGTGGAAAAAGGTTTGAATGTAAAAGGACAACTACTTGATATTACTATTATGGATTGGGTAGAGGGATACCCTCTAAAGAATTATATTCTAGATATAGTTCATGATACCCGATCTAAAAAAGAAAAATCACAGGCTATATTAGAACTTGCAGGAAAGTTGAGGGATGCATTTGAAAATATGCATAAACTTGGCCTTTCTCATGGAGATTTGCAACATGATAATATAATTATCACAGGTGATGGCTCACCGAGGTTCATAGATTATGATTGCTTTTATAGCCCATCAATGGGTAGCCGATTCCATCAAACAACAGCTGGTTATCATGGCTACCAACACCCGTCTCGCTTTAAAAGGTCTTATATATCGAATGAAAAAAGCGATTATTTTTCTGAATTAGTCATCTATACTTGTTTGATTGCAATTGCAGAAGAACCGTCGCTAGTTGATAGATATAACATTTCCGAATCTGAATGGATGCTCTTCAGTGGAGAGGACCTTAATAATTTTTTAGATTCTAAAGTATATAAGGATTTAAGTCAACTTAGTGAAGATGTACAAAAGTGCCTAACTATAATATCTAACTATTTAAGCAAAGATGATATTAATAATTTAGAGCCTTTTGTTAATTTTTTAGATGAATCCGCCCTCAAAGAGAAAACAAAACAGGCGTTTTTAATAGCTCAGGAGGTTGGAACAAGACAGGCATATCAAGATTTTGTTGATTCCTGTTCCGTATTCTCCTATGCTTCTTATTATCGTAATAAGGCTCGTAAACGTCTTAGCGAAATAGATGAGGAGGTGTTATGGAAATCTGCTACAAGGGCAAATACGCCTTCGTCATACCGTGAATATATAAGCAAAACCATCTTAAAGCTTCATGTTTCTGAAGCGAAGGAAAAGCACGAAGAACTTTTATGGGCTATGGCTCAATCTCATAATGATGAGCATTCTTATAAAAACTATCTTCTTTCAAGTTATTTGCATAAATATAGTTTGGAAGCGGAGCGGAGATTAGATGATGTTCTATGGAATCTTGCTGTCTCAAAAAATACGCTTGAGGCTTTTCGGGAATATAAAAGCAAATCGAAATCACCTAGAAAAGAATTAAACAAGAAACTGGCAGAATTCAATGAGCAATATTGGAATGAAGCTCAAAGAAAAGACACCATTGCTGCATATGACAATTTTCTTAGTAACTTTTACTTAGGAACAAATGCAAGTGCCGCCCGTGCACGAAGGGAGCAATTACGTAAAGAGGAAGCTGACCATACATTATGGCGTTCGATACTTGCATCCGACACAATTGAAGAATATAAGAAATACATAGCTACAAGTGTATTGCAGCTGCATCGAAAAGAAGCAGAAGATCGCATTAATAAATTTGATAATAAAGAATGGGAAGAAGTTTGCAGGGTAAACTCTATTGGAAAATATAATGATTATCTTCGAAAATTCCCTTCTGGATTACACGTTGCTGAAGCAAAGGATAAAATTAGAAGGCTTGAAGCTAAGGAATCATTCAAGACTGGTGCTAAAATACTTTTAGCGATTTTAGTGGTCCTATCTATAGTGATTATTGGTATAGAGTCTAATGGTGGGCAAACAAAAGAAAATAAATCAGATAAAGTTGAGCAACCAGTGCGCAAGCCTGTTCCAGAAAATATTCCTCAAAGCAATCTCTCTCAAATAGCAAATGCCTTGGAGAAGAAATTGAATGCGATGGAGACAGCCAAAAAGGTAGGAGACTCTATTAATCCAACCATGTTAAAAGAGGCTGAGGATCTTCTGAAGAAACTAACTTCACATAGTAACTATAATAAATACAAGCAAAGACTAAATGCTTTGAAGTAATGAGAAAACTCCTTTTAATACTACTAACAATATTCTTCTCATTTGTTATGTATGCTCAGACAACTGGGGATGCACTAAGACGTATGAATAATGGTCAGTACGATGTTGCTAAAACTTATTGGGAAGCATTAAGTGATCGTCATAATAATTATTCAAACTATATAGCTATATGCAATAATTGTATTGTTCTTCAGAAGGAGGCTCTTAACTTGATGGCAACAGAGAGATATACTAAAGCGATTGAGAAATATAAAGTAATTCTCTCTAAAAATCCGAATGATAATAATGCAAAATCTCAAATAAAGAAATGTGAGGAATTACGTGCTATATACCTTGCAGCAAATGAATTGAGTACATATACAAATAACACCTATGGCTATTCACTGAAATACCCGGCATTTATGAAACGAGAAGTGCCGTCAACAAATGAAAAGGTTGTCTTTTGGTCGTCAGATTATAATACACAGTTGACAGTTAAGGTTACTGTAGAGAATAGTCAAAGGGCAAACTCGGTTTTATTTGAAAATGTCATCTCGTCTTATAAAGGAGCGAACGTAACTTATAAAACCACCAAAGATAATTGGATGGTTATAAGCGGCTATTTGAGTAATGGTAAGACATTCTATGATAAGACCTTTATTGTAGAAAGGAAGTCACAGTACAATGAACCTATTAAAATTCTAGTTTCTGCTTGCTCTATCTGTCCAAAGACAGATGGCAGAGGAAGTAAGCTGGCAGAAATTATACATAAAGAATTAAAAGTGAATATTTCTGGGAGTACTGTAAAGGTGCAGGAAACCGATGAAAGCAGGTGGCAAAAAGCCCGTAAATCAAATACAAAGCAGGCATACCATAACTATCTCACCTATGCTCCCGCGACTTCAATTCATAAAGAAGAGGCAGCGGCTCGAAAAGCTGTTTTTCAGGCCCGTGAAGACTATGATAAAGAATTATATACTTTCGCAAAGAGAAATTTTGAACTAGGAGAGAAGTATCTTGAGTATTCAGATCTAGAGAAGTATGCGATTAGTTATTATAGGTACTGTAGAGACTACGGAACATCTATTCAAGAATTGAAAGAGTTTATTAAGAGGTTTCCTACTAGGTACTCAGAGATAAAGGTTATTAAAGGACGTATAGTAAAAGTTTATTGTAGTCTAGGATTATTTTCTGCTGCTAAAGATTATGTAAGAAGTAATTCAGGAATTTGGTATAGTGAGATTACTCCATATACACAGAAACAATGGATGCAGTATATTAAGCACTACAATAAAAAATCAAATAGTAAATCAAAAAGTACAATAAAGAGTGTTGGAAATCCTACACCTAAATATGGTCAACAATTATACACCTCAAATGTAGGATATTCCTTTGGCGTTGGTGGAGAACTTTCATTCCCCCAATTATATGAAGGTGCATTCCCTCAAGTTAAAATATCTGCAGCCATTGGTGATAACTATAATCTTTTCAATCTAGCCCTGGATTTGTCACTTGGATATAGCGGTGATTATGGGTCAACTATGAAAGCAGTACTGGCTCCACGTTGGAACATGCTTCCGGATGAATGTTTTATTTATGTGCAGCCAGAATTTGGATACGATTTCTTACAGAATGGAATCGTATACGGAGCTAGGTTAGGTATTGGTTGGGAGTATTTAGGTAATATATCGGTTGGATATCAGATGAGTGAAGGTTTTGGAAGAGGGCTTTTCCAACTTTCGTATATCTACAATTGGTACTTATAAATTTAACAATGGCGCTTGAGATTGAAAGATTTTGAGCTCCATAATTTGATTGGCTTATTTGAGGCAATTTGTTTGAATATTTTTGAGAATGCGATGCTGTAATTCTTCATTTATTAAGTTTTATTACGTTTCAGAACATGCACTTTTGTTAGATAATTTGCTAAATTTGCACTATAGTATCAAACAATGTCCATTTCAGCTCGAGATATTCTTTTATTGCAGTCTTTAAAAGGCTTTGGCAACGCTGCAATACGTACTATTATTACAGAAGTGACCCAATGCGCTCAGTGTTGTGGGAGTGGTCTTTATGAAGTTCTTGCCAAATTATGTCACTCTAAGAAAATACGTGCTCAGTTACCAACGTGTGATGAGATGTCATTTGCAGCAGATAATGCAGAAAGAATAATCAAACACTCTGAAGACTTAGGTGTTAGAATGTTTACCTGTATAGAGGATTCTTTTCCATCTAGACTGCATGGGGCCGTTTCTGAGAAAGGTAAGCAAGATGTTCCTGTACTTATACATTGTCTTGGTAATCTTGATTTATTAGAAAAGTCCTCTTTAACAGTAATAGGTACAAGAAATCCCAATGATGCTGGAGTAAAGGCTGCTGAATACTTCTCATCAGAATTCGCTAGCCAAGGAGTTAATATAGTAAGTGGCCTTGCTCTTGGATGTGATAGCATCGCTCATGAAGCAGCCCTTTCAGTAAACGGATCGACAACAGCAATACTCGCAGGTGGCTTGGATAACATATATCCTAAAGAAAATAGAGGATTGGCGGATCGTATTATTAATAATGGTGGTCTGCTTATATCTGAGAATCCTGTATTCACACAAACCAATAAATATAATCTTGTTTCTAGGGATCGAATACAGGCTGCATTAGGTAATGCAACTTTAGTCATACAGACTAGCATAAATGGAGGAACAATGCATGCTGCTAATGCAACCTTAGCAGCAGGTAAACCTCTTTTTGTTGTCGACTATAAAGATAATTCAGCTGATGTTGTTCAGGGCAATCTTGCCTTAAAGTCTTCTGGAGCTCGTGAGATTTCTTCTTCAAGTTGGAAAGAAAATACATCATTCTATTTAGACATGCTTGCAGGAAGCTAGGTCTTAATCAGATTGTTTTCTATAAAATTTTAATCTGTAGATTACATTGTTTGTAACGATGTGATTTATAGGAGATATGTAGTTAAGAGAGTAGGCTTCATACAAGCCTTGTAATTGCCATGATTTGGCACAATGAACGGCTACATTTGCCCCTA
>JAEIGA010016329.1_pt1 | contig 11305 bp, 5 predicted proteins | sample 9270691 | NCBI WGS metagenome assembly JAEIGA01 (sample SAMN17057246, study PRJNA624740) | gut metagenome | biome: biome; isolation source: fecal sample | host: Bos grunniens | place: China: Xizang | collected 2019
ATCCAGCTTTTCAGGAGCAGAACCAATCAATTTAACGCCAACTGCATTCTTAGGGTCGCTATGATATGCTCTGCGGCAGATCGCCTGACGCTTATTTGCGTAAACCTCTACGACCGATCTGTCAACAAGTATGTCAAGAGAAAGCTTTTCGCCAACTCTTAGCTCAAAGGGAGCTTCCTCACGCATTGGCATACCGTCTGTTCCGCAAGAGGTAGTATCCATTATCAGCTTCTTTTCTTCGGGCGAATAGTAGACCTCTACTCTCTGCTTTCCGTCCTCACTGACACGAACAGCCACTCCTTGCTTTTCCTTGCCGCTCCAGATACCCTTTATTCTGTACAGCTCACCGTCACCAACTCTTACGTTGTCTCCGTCTGCCGAAGTATATGCAATATGACCGTACTCAAGATTATCCATCTCGGAAACGGGAGACATTTTTAGTTCTCCTTCCTCAAGCCACACGTTACGCGGTATGCCGTACACGCCACTCCAACCGAAGCGTCCTACAGAATTTCGGGGATTATCGTGAAGCCATGTCCATATGATTTGGCGATTCTTACCGTCCACTATTGCCTCGGGTGCAAAATATGCTTTGTCCTTCCAAGACATTCTTCCGTGGCTTTCGGGAATAAAACGCTCACCGTCCATAGAACCGATATAATACTGACAGCCGTGATTGTGAGAAATAAACAGCTCAAGATACTTTCCTGTGGGATTTCCGTTTTCCTCAGCATCAAAAAGAGGCAAGAAGGATGGGCACATATTGTCCTCTGTCTCGTCGGGATAATCATCTATACCCATATGGGGATTTTCATAAAATCTGCCTACATATTCCCACATTTTCAAATCATCAGATCGGAAAAGGTCCGTCCAGTCGCCTTTGTAACGAAGCTCTGAATTTTCGTCTCTTCCGTAATGATCAAGAACAGGCTTGTTGCCCGTCTGCATATAATACTTTCCGTTAGCCTTCCAAATATTAGAGTGGTCTGCGTTTGCAAGATGCAATACTTCTCCATTTATCTCCATATTGGTAACACCTCTTGTATTGTGATCGGTGTTTTCAATCGCTACGGTTTCCATTCTTGTCCAAACGTCGTACGGTGGCTTGGAGTAGGCTATTGCAGTACCACCCTTATCACCCTTTACTGGATTGCGCGAGGGGAATTTCCAAAAAGAAATATACGCCGTACCATCGTCATCAACAAATCCACCACCACTGAAGCAACCTCTGTCTCCGTCATTTGTATATTATAAGTATAAGAGAGAATTTAAAAACAAATATGATACGTACTCGCTCCAACACATACGCTAATCCAAGGGGGCGGAAGATGACCGCATGGTTACATTACCGTTCTCAATCCAATTTGTTGCCATTTTCCCCCATTATTGGTTATATTGTCTTTATGCGACAATATAAGCAACCACTATAAATTATTATGTTTTTCTCCCGCTCAAATACAAGTTTATTTCTCGTGGCCAATCCGTTTGTATTATGTCAAAATGGTTATCTACAAACCATCCCCAACCGAGATCGGGATTTCCCTGCATCACGGTATCGTCGCTATGGTCAGTAGCAAGTTTTTACTTTTAACCATATAGAATAGAATTGCCCCACGCCAGTTTATTGTCATCATGAAGCCTCTTTATAAACTCGGGAGAAGCCAATGGGGACGAATTCTCTGCAAACACAAGCTCAATTCCGACGTAATTAAAATTACGCCCCCTTAAATTCTCATGTACCTATACATTTCTTGAGGTTGCTCCACGCAATAAGGTCAACGTTTCCGTCGCCCGCGTCAACACGACGTTGAAGTCGCCGACCTTTGACTCGAGCAACTTTTAATTATCGGCAATAAAGCCTCGGCATAAGCCTCGTGCTCCTTTACCGACGGGTGCTTGCCCGGATCCCCCGCCGCTCTTGCGAGTTTGTAGGTGGAAATTCCCCTATTCGCTCCGCCGACCTCGACTACCGCTTCAAGTATAGCGCCGGAGAAGGTGTCGTTCATGGCGTTGTAAAGACAAAGTATCTTACACTTCTCTCCGTTCTTTTCCTTGACGGTTTTGAGGAAGGATATATACGCTTCCTTAAAATCGCTTTCGCTCTCGCCCTTGAACACGTCGTTAGTACCTAAGTTGATAACGACTATATCAGCCTTGCGAGCGAAATCGTATTGATGTTGCATTGAGACGAGATGGCTAGTATATAGATACATACTGTCCATCTGTCCTATCAGCTTGTGTCCGGAAAGTGCAGTCATGGAATAATCCGCGTCAAGCGCCTCGGCTAAAAGATATGAATACGCTACCGTACCGTCCTGGTCGGTGTACTTGTTTCCGTTTATGTTTCCGATAGTTCCGTAGCCGCAGGTGATGCTGTCGCCTATAAATTCGATATACAGCTCCTTATCCGATGTATCTACTACGTCGGTGAGCATACTGCCCGCAAAGGCTATTGATTTGAGCTTGGCGCGAGCGAGTGTATAGCCCGTCACCTTCATCATCTTAACGGTGTGCTTTCCCACAGAAACGTCGGTAAGCACTATCGGTTGCATTCTCTCGGCGGTAAAATATACACTGCCGTTTTGGCTATATTCCTTACCGTCTATCCAAAATCTGAAATAACAAGGGTCTGTCGGCTCGATATCAAAACTAATATCTCCACCCTTAAGATCAATGGCAAACTCCGCGCCCGAGCAGCTCCAATCCATACGAAGATAGCTGTCCGAACTGAGATTTCTTACTCCAAGTACCTTGACACCGTGGGTAGTATCGGTTACTTTGAAGGTATCGAATATGAATTGCTCCTCCACCTTTTCATCATCCTCCTCTTCTCCGTCTCCACTCTCGTCACCGCTTTGCTCTCTGCTCGTGCTTTCATCGGCAACGGGAGTATTATAGATTTTCTTCATTTTCATTTCCTCCCAATCATTTAGCGTTTTCCATCGTCCAAGCGTCGTTGAACAAAATAGTTACCTTTTCACACGTTATCTTATTTTAGATTACAGGAGAATACACAACCGTTTTTATTAATCTGTTTCCAAAACAATATCGCTTGGCACTGTAATTTGCGGTTCACAACCTTTCTTTATTGCACATATAATCATTCCGTACGGTGTCGGGATTTCTACCCTTGCCCATTCTAATCCCAACAATGACGGATTCATTTTTATTTTTTTATACCCCGCTTCTTCAATGGTAATACCCGTCAATGCCTTTGGAAGCGAGTATAGAGGCGTTCCACCCCATGCGTGGCTATGATCAAAGTGATATGTTGGCTCAGGAGCAAAAAAGCCCTCGGTCAATCCCTTATTGCACTCCTCAATATGTTTTATCCACTGTTCAATTACTTGTACCGTGTATTTATCCCTCAAGCCGTGTTTTTCAATTGCTTCGAGTAAATAATGTTGAAAATATGGCTGAACGTCTCCTTCAATCTCATTCGCCATAATCTTTTCTATCAACGCTCTCGCGGTATCCGTATCGCAAATCGATGTATATGCTGCCATAATATTGGAATGCTTCAAATAGTACCGTTTTTCTACGTTTTGTGGATGCCATTTATTTACCGCCGTCGGAGCTGTTGGGGTATTCAATCCTTCAAAATACACACCTTTGTCTCTATCGTAGAGCAATGCGTTCACTGACGTTTGAAGCCTTTTTTTCTTTTCATTACACTGCAATGAGGACGTTGTATCCCCTACAAGGCCATAAATCTGCTCCGCGTAATTCAACGCCATATAATACAACATATTCAAAACTGTTTGCCCCAATGCTTTTGGCGGATGGTGCATTGATATATCATCAATATAAATCCAATCCACAAACATATAATCTGGTGGATTTTCAATTAAGCCGTTGTCACCCATATAGCTATCGAAGCGTTTCAAAAGCATATCCAAAGCATGGCGGCATTTTGTCAGCAAGTCAAAATTCCCGCTGAACATATAAACGTCGTGGAGCATTCTGACCCATATTAAGCTATACGTTGTATGGAACATTCTGCCATCATTATGGCATAGAAGCTCCGCTGTTCTCTCTATGTCAAATTCTGCCAACCGCATATCACCGAATGAAAATGCAGTCATTAACGATTCTATATAATAATCTCCTGTACACGCCAAGGGTTCACAATGGCGTGGGCTGTCAAGATGATGCGTCTGTCTGCAATATTTCAACGTGTGCTTGCACACTCTCAACACCTCGTTAATAGACTCGTCATTCGTCACGGTTTTCGCATCAACCGTAACAGGATAGCAGGTTGTGATCAAGCCTATACAGACCTCCGATGTTATATCGGATTCATTTTTTAGCGTGACAGTTATATTACCAACACTTTCTAAATGAAAGCTTCGATATTCATCGCCGTTGCCATTGAGAAAAACATTTTCGCTTCTTTCACTATTTTCGTCTGTCTCACGTAATATCAGTGACATTTTCAAACCACCGCAAGCCTTTGAGAAAACGTGCAGAAATCCGGCATAGATCATATCCAGCTCAAGTCTTTCGGTAAGTTCTTCATGTGGTCCTAAAGAAATAGTTTTCAACAAAAGCTCTTTCTCGACTCTGACCGGTATAGAAGCGGTTTTTACACTCCATATATCGGGAATAACTTCCGCAGGGACATAAGCATCAGGCGCGATTCTTCCATCATAGGTACAGGCGGTTATGTATGCTCCGTTTTTACGCACTAACCATGTATCATCGGTCGATAACAATTGAACATTCCCATCAACAAAGTTAACCGTAGCTTGAAGCATAAATCCACCATGACCCTTTGAGTATTCGCAGATCCTCGTTGGGCACATTTTTACACGCGCGAAAAAATCAATACTATTTGCATTTACCAAAAATTCAGTTATACCTGCATCATAATACCACTCTCTTGCTACACCATTTCCTAAAAAATCTCCACCAACCGCACAAGGTCCTGTAGCAATAACGTTACCGTTGCAAAAAAGCTGAACCTCTGTGTCGGCACTAAAACGAACAGATACCGAAGAAATAGGTTGATCAAATGAATATGTCTTTTTGAATTCAGCAACGGTATAAGTATCATTTGACGTATCACTTAACGCATCAAATTTCGTAATTTGATTATTAGGATAAGCATTTTTAGGAAGCCAAATCCATGTATCTTTCATAAAAATCTCCTGCTTTTATCTTAAGTTTAATTGCCAAAGTATGTTTTGAGTGAATAAGTATCGTGATATTTTATAAATACTCTTCCCTTTCCACCGTGTAGATTTAAGCTCCAAATATTTTTATTTATTATTTTTCCAAACTTAACATTTCCCGATATTCCACCTGAAGTACCGTCAAAAATCGTACAATCTACCTTTATCTCGTGGTTACCTTTATTCGCATTACAATAAAAACGGTAAGGACGATTGTTTTTTGAAAATCCCAAAAGATTATTTCCTATTTCCACGCCGTCAAGAAACACACGCGCTTCTCCATGCAATCTTTCAAACTCCAAATATTCATAATCCTCATTAAGAGTACAATTAGCTACAAAAACGATATTTTTAGAATCATATATGCGTCTGTCATCAAAGGTATAAAAGACATCTCTGTAATCATCTTCAAAGAAATCACTTGCATTTTCGTGAATAATAGTCTTTTTCTTTTGACTTCTGTAAGGCATGTGGATATGAATATTTTCTTGTTTTTGCGGTATGGTATATAGCCCGTTTTCGGTTTCAAATGCAGAAATATAGTGAAATCTCTCTTCATCTGGCTTTTGTTCATAATTGCAGTCGTTGGGATTTCCATTACCAACACCTACTATATCTCCATCGAAAAGCTCGATTGACACCTGCATTTCACAATCTTGGCACAACACCCCAGCACTATCAAAAGCATTTAACTCCACAATGCCAATATCGCCTTCCTTCTCACAAGGAAGAATAAGCTGCTGTCTTATTTCAATAGGCTTACCCGAGGTTCTTACGCAGTCATAGTATTCGATTCCTTTTTTTATACCAAAAACTTCAAGAATACCGGGAGCAAATCCAATAGAAAACTCAGGTGCATCGTATTTTTGAACGTCCTGTTCAGCAATAATCAACCCATTAAGTTTCAAAATTATATGCTCGCAGTTAGTAAATACGTTAACCGTAACATTTTCACCCTCAATATAACTCCAATGCGGTAAAATTTTCAAAATCGGCTCGTCTGTCCACCACGATTTATAATAGTAGAACGGAGACTTTTCCATTCCACACAAATCTATCGCACCAAAATACGACGAGAAGGCGCTGTACTCAAACGGCATAGGCTCGCCTCTGTAATCAAAGCCCGTCCACATAAATCCACCCGAAAACCACGGGCGTGCCTCGGCATATTTTACCCATCCTTTATGCGTAGACCCCCACGGCATAGTAATCATTCCGTTAGAAACCAATGTCTGTTTACTCAAGTCAGTAGCTCCACAGCCTCGGCTAAGCACATAGGAGCTTTCTTCAGTACCGATTATTGCCTGTGTCGGGTGCTCATTATGATAAACATCAACATTTCCGTTTCTTATATAGTTCACACCTCTAACATCAACCCCACCATTAATACCTTCATAGTTAGTGCCGTTATTGCCACCATACGTACAGAGTCTTGTATCGTCAAGTGTCCTTGCTATACGACAAACCTTTTTTGCTATTTTTTGTCCCCAAGAGAGATTTTGAATTTCTCCCTCTTCGTTTCCGATACACCAAATAAATACACTCGGATGATTTCTATCTCTTTTTATGAGGTCAGTCAATTCGCGTATTGCTTCTGGAGACGTACCGAAAATTCTCGTTTCATCCAAGAGTAACATTCCAAGTTCATCACATGCTCTCACTAAAGATGGCGATGGTGGATGGTGGGAAGCACGATATGCGTTAACACCCATTTCTTTTAATTTAGCAATTTTATATCTATTCAAATTATCGCTTAAAGCTACTCCGACTCCACCGAAATCCTGATGTACGCAAGCACCGTTAAGCTTAATTTGTTTGCCATTTAATGCAAAACCTTTTTCGCTATCCAATTCCACCGTTCTAAAGCCAAAAATTTCCTCTTCGAAGTCTATGGCATCAATGGTTAATGTATATAGATTTGGATTGTCAATATCCCAAAGCCTTGGATTTTCCACTATTAAATCGGCATATACGATATGCTCCCCATAAGGTTGTATGCAGACATGGCGCAAACATTCTGCAACCGTTTTTTTTGAGCTATCCAAAATTCTAAAAATAGCATTGGTACATATTTGACATTCACTATCGTTTACAAGTATTGCCGAAACAGAAACTTCCCCCTTACCATTTGCCTTTATTACGGTCTCATACGGCTTAAAATATATTTTTTCACCGATTAGCAAGTTGACGTTTCTGTATATTCCCGCTCCTTCATACCACCACCCCTCCGGATGCTCGGCATCAACACGGACACAAACGGAATTTTCGCCTTCGCAGAGCATATCCGTAATCTCCAGCACACTACCTGTATAACCACTGAAGTGATTATCCATATAAATACCATTGATCCAAACCGTCCAATTTCTGTAAATGCCCTCAAAATCCAAAAATATATGCTTATTTTTCCAATCATCTTGAAAATCAAAAACCTTTCGATACCATCCAATAGAATATATATCTTTTTCATTGGTGCGTTTTTCAGTCATGAATTTATTATAATAAGTTTTTGCTCTGCAACCGCCTAAAGTATCCGTATTTAAATTTTTGGGTAACGCTACCGCCCAATCGTGAGGCAGATCTATTTTTTTCCAATTGTTAAATTTATAAAACTGTTCTGGTGCACCGTACGCTTCCTTAAATTTTTGCAATCCATAATTATTGTATGCGTCCAAAGCATTATCAAAAGTAAATTCCCAATGCTTATTAAAGCTGATTTTTCTCATAAATCCCTCACTGAAAATATAACATTTCTCACTGCCATTACCGAATAGAAATACTATACGAGCGTCTTATAATCTTTTATACGGTAAAAAGTTAAATAATTATTGTCATGGAAATTTCGAGAGCCGTCCTGTGCCTCTCGCACTACCATTATTATATCATCGCCATCGAAAATCCAATCTATATACTGATATCCATGACGTGACATTGAATTGAATTTATTCATTACTGTTCTGTCACAAAGCAGAATTTCTTTAAGCTCCCAATGTATAAGGTCATCTGACACGGTAAGTGCTGAGTAATTACGCTGATAGGGTGCAATATCCCCGTCTGTCATATAATTTACAATAGCAATATATTTATCAGTCTTTTCGTCATAGCGTGCCGTAAATTTGGTCTGTCCGCCAAAAAAATCTATCAACTGTAAGCCTTCAAGTCTTTTATTGTCTTCAGACAGCACAGACAAATAAGCTTTATTGTGTATCGGAAAGCTTTCCTCTCGCGAAATACAATAAAGGCGTCCGTCCTTACCCCAAATAGCGTTTCCCTCGCAAATCCATCTGCCGTCCGACACGATTTTTAAGGTAGTTTCCTTCCTGAATGGGTTTACATTGAGATGCAAGTAGTCACAAAATTCCCAACTATCGGGATTTATAAGATCGCTATTTTCATCTGCGCTCATCATTACCTCTCTTGCGCCGTTTTCAGCAGACTCAAAGACACGGTAAATTCTGCCGTTATACTTCACGACCGGCACAGGTGCTCCGTGAGTAGTGCGGTCAAAATAACTAATTGCTCCCTGTCCTTCTCGAATTTCACTCCAAGTCAAACCTCCGTCGGTACTTTTGGTAACTGCAAGACGGTGAGTTGGGTGAATATACGTTCCGATAAGATATATATCGCCTTTATGCTCAAACAGAGTAGCCCAAAACAATCCTTCCACCACACCCCTCTCTTGCCAACTTTCACCTTTGTCGGTGCTTTGAAATACGAGCGTTTTTTTGCCATTTTCGTCGTGAGAAGCGTATAAAATTCCACCCACGTTGACAATTGAAGGGCTATATGCGTATTTTCCGCTCTTTACATCGCTGTATTTAATTACCTTTCGCGTTTGTTCAACGTTTATTTTCGGCTCAAATTTATCGTCCTTGCAAAAATCACGAAGTCTCGAAATATAAGCCTCGTCTTTTTTTGTTATCGTCGAGTTTTCGCTAAGCAAAACAAATACGCCGTTAATCTTTGTAAGGTCTATATATTTTAAATTATTCTCAATACATATTTTTTCAATTGAATAATATTCGTTTCCATCGTTAAGGTTCGGAAAATATCTATTTACGAAATCAATCGGCACAGATATTTTTCCGTCAATTGATTTTACGGTAGCTCTGTAGTTATTTATATCTGCCTTTCTTACCTTTCCGCCTTCAACAAATTGACTGCAATCAAGGCAAAAAGCCATACCGTCTCCAAGTGCCTCAAGCATTCTATCTATAAGCTTTTGATCGTCATTTGCGGTTTTAGTCTCAGCAGGACCGTACGCGTTATACAGTTGGAGTACTTCATTCGCGTTAAGAGCAAAATCAAAAAGCATAAAGTCATCCGTTATTCCGCAGTAGCTCCAATCTATTCCATTGGGATCTCCGCCAAGAAAATCAGGAAGAGAGACGTTTTTTACCGGTTCAACGGTATTACTTGCAAAATTTATTTCAACTCCATTCTTGGGAGAAAGTTCTTTTCCGTTCAAATAAAGAGAAACGGTATTGTTTTTGTAATCAACCGTTAGCACTATATGCTGCCAAATTCCATCATTACATATCGTTGGTCCGCCAAAAGGAACAATTATACCGTCTAAATTATATTCATATATCAGGTCAATAGGATTTTCTCCCGCCCGACTTTTTATTTTTAATCCAATAGAAAAACAATTTTGATAATTTATTCTCAAAAGCTGTTCGTTATTCTCTGTGTATATATTTAAAAGAGAATAACCGTTAAAATATGACGTATACGTCATCGCCCAAAACGAAACGGTGAAACCGTTTTTATTTTCAATATATCTTGAAAGTCCTTTCTCCCCAAAGGATATGCCACTGCTTGCGAGAGTAGATTTCGTCTCCATCCCCTTTCCGCAAAATCCGTTTACGAGCCTTGCGTTATTAAGTCGAATGTTTTCTGAGAACGGCTCGTCAAAAGATATATGAAGGGCAGGCTCAATCGCAAAATTATATTTTTCATTTTTCATTTTCATAAAAACCTCCTATACAACGTATAGTTTTTAAATTTGGGGCTGTGCAAGTTTGCACAGCCCCTTGCTATTGCCTTACTTATGTAAAAGTATAAAAGTTACTGTAAGAATTCACTGTAAAGGTCAACGGACGCACCGCTGACACCCGAGCTTTGACTTCTGAAAGAAGAGCTAGTTATAACATCCTGTGTTAAGAGCGTTAAAGCCTCAACGGTTGGGGTTATATATTTTTTCATAATAATTCTCTCCTTTCTTAATCACCCAACGTAAACGTTACTTCACGTGTGGATATAGTTTTGGTATTCGTAACCACGTACGCCTCTACCTCAAGCTCAATGTTTCTGTCAACAGGAATATCTGTCAACACGATAGCAATAAATTTCTTGCCAGCTTTTGCATCGATTTGGTCTATTCCCCCGTTTTTATTCTCAGCAAGCAATGAGTCAAAGCATACCATCGTATCGTAGCTCTTGGTTTTTCCGTTTACGGTTACGTTAAACCCAGCCTTTTTAAATTCTTGATTTTTTACTGCGTCAGCGTCTATTTCCGCTATCAAGCGAACGTCGTATGCCGTGTGTCCGTGCTGACTGGTATAAGTGGTCGTGGATTTCTGCCACATAATGTTTTCAACAGAAGTCGCAATATTAGCGAACTTTCCGTCGTCAAATACGGAATTCATCTCGTTCAAAGTAAGTGCAGCATTGTAATATCTAAAATCGTCAATGGAAAGACCTGCTCTCCTCTGCTGTATAGTAAATCCAAACAAAGAAAGTCTCGTAGTATCGTCGGTAGTACAGGAAGAAGCGCCAAGTGCAAGTGCAGCACTCGTGATCTCGGCAACGGCACCGCTACCCGTTGAAACGTAAACGCGTCTGGTTAGATTGCCGTCAGCGGTTGTAGACAATATTACGAACAGATTGTACCAATCGCTTGAGTCATAATTTTCGTTGGAAAATCCGGAGTACGGAGGCATCGAATTTGCAAGTTCCCCTTTGATGCTCGTCGTTTTTCTTCCAGTGCTAACCGTCGAATTTACTCTCCACGCATTCGTTCCGCCTTCTTTATCAAATTCCATCTGTATGGGACCCGTCATATACCCACCAACATTGGTTTCGGTGTTGGTCGTATGAACAGCGCTGATAACAGTATTTCTCCAAGGCGTTGC
>JAEIGA010016330.1_pt1 | contig 11305 bp, 11 predicted proteins | sample 9270691 | NCBI WGS metagenome assembly JAEIGA01 (sample SAMN17057246, study PRJNA624740) | gut metagenome | biome: biome; isolation source: fecal sample | host: Bos grunniens | place: China: Xizang | collected 2019
CTTCTCAGTCTGTGTGCAAGCTGCACGGAATACCATACGGCCGATACGTCCGAAACCGTTGATACCAATCTTAATTTGTGCCATAGTTTTAATAATAAAATTTATGTGTTATAGAAACTCTGTATTGCCTTTTAACCTTCGGGCAGTCAGGCCCGAGATCTTTGTTAATTTATTAACGGTGCAAAGATACAAATAAATTGACAATTTTCAATTGAATTGATATTTTTTTTCGTTTTTCACATCGTTTGTGACCAATTAGAGAACTGCACCCCACTCTTTGAGCTGTGCAATGAGCTCGCTGGTGCTAATATCCTGCACCGCAACGCCCTTGGTCACAGCCTGTGCCGCAGCAGCTCCTGCCGCCTGGCCCACGCCCATACAGCTCGCCATCACACGCAACGAGGCGTGTGCCTGACGGTCGGTCGAGATGCAACGACCGGCAACGAGCAGGTTAGGATAGTTCGGGGCAACGAGTGCGCGATATGGCACATAGGCAGGTTTGGTCAGATCGACACGATGCTGATGTGTGCCCTTGCTGGCGTGGAGATCGATTGGGTGGATGCCTCGCGAGATGCTATCCTCGTAGTGCACCGCATTGACATACTCCTCGCCCGTAACGGTGTGGAGGCCGACAATACGGCGTGACTCGCGGATACCGGCTTGCGGAGCAGTCGATGCGACATAGCAGTTCTCGAACTCCTTGAAGTTCTCCTTCAACACCTTCGTAAAGAGGAATATATCCTCACGCAGCTGACACTCAACCTCGCTGAAGTTGCGGTTGTTGGTCGAGTCGGCAGCACGACGAGTCATATTGACTGCCACGCTACCCTCGTGCATCACATTGTTGAACCACGGACCACCGAAGTCGGGCAGATCGACACCTGCCGCCTTCATCGCAAGCAGCTTCTCGCGCACAGGTTTGCACTGGCTCGGGCCATTGATGCCATTGTGATACATACAGCGGTTGAGCAGTTCGCTCTTGGTATCGACACCCGAGAGTATGAAGCAGAACGACGATGGTTGCACCTCGCCATCAGGGTTTGGTTGCATAGGCACCTCCGCCATATTAGCCAGGTCGCCATCGCCCGTACAGTCGATAAAGACCTTCGACACAAGGGTCTCGAGACCATTCTTATTCTCGATAATAATGGAGTCGATGGTGTTGCCCTCCATCTCGCAACCCACCATAGAGGAGTGCATATAGATGTCGACACCCGCCTCGAGAATCATACGCTGACAACAGAGTTTGTAGAGTTCGATATCGAAGTCGATATTCGCCTTCGGCCACTCGATGAAGGCTCCGCCCATAGACTCCAAACGCTTGACAAACTCCCACGGAATACCTCCGATGACGAGTTCATTCTTCAGGGCAAAGACGCTGATAGGAGCGACATAGCCGATAGTTGCCATACCTCCAAAGAAGCCATAGCGCTCGACGATGGCGACCTTGGCACCCTTGCGTGCGGCAGCAATAGCTGAGATGAAACCCGCAGGGCCTCCACCCACTACAACAACATCATACTTGCCCACTACGGGGGCAATCTTGCGAACTTTGCGGCTCTCCTCGTCACTCAAGCACGAAGCAAGACTCGGTGCTACGGCCATAGTAGCCAACGCTGCGGTAGCTCTTTTGAGAAAGAGTCTTCTTGAAATCTTTGTCATATCTACTCTTCACTTTTTTTGTCCACCACCGAGACAACTCCAATGCTCAGCTCGTAGAGAAGCAGCATCGGAAGGCTCACCAACGAGAGGGTGAAGACATCGGCAGTAGGGGTTATAATAGCGGCAATGATAAGAATCAAAACGACAGCGTGGCGACGGTATTTGCGCATAAACTCGGCATTGAGAACTCGCAGTTTCGCCAACATCCAGCACAAGATAGGCATCTCGAATATCAAGCCGAGCATAAAGACCATACCCATAAATGCCGACATATAGGAGTCGAGTGTGATCATATTCGCCACATCGGCACTCACCTGATAGGTGCTCAGAAAGCGGAATGTGAATGGAAAGACGAGGAAATAGCCCAGCAATACTCCCCCCATAAACATCACATAGCCACATACAACCAGCAGCGAGACATACTTTCGCTCGTGGTCGTAGAGCGCCGGCATTACAAAGGCGAGCAGGGCGTAGAGGATGTATGGCACAGCACAAAGCAGACCTGCAGAGAGTGCGGTCTTCATATGGGTCAGAAACTGTTGCGCAAGTGCTGTATTGATGAGCGAGAGCGAAAATTCCACCGATTCCGATCCTACCATCGCACCTATGCGATCGAGCAACCGGTAGGTGACAAAATCGGACTTCGTAGGTGCAAGCACCACCTCAAAGAGCCAATCCTTGAAGCAGAAGGCGGCTATACCAAAGAGCATAGTCACGCCTATGATTCGCATCAGCGTACCGCGCAACTCGTCGAGATGATCCCAAAAGGTGAGATTATCATCTGCGTTGCTTTCCATAGCGCAGTACTACTCCTTATCGGTTGGATCGTCGCTCTTCTCCACCTCGTCGGTAATCTCCTTCACGCCCTCTTTGAACGAGCGGACACCCTTGCCCAAGCCCTTCATAAGCTCGGGAATCTTCTTACCTCCGAAGAGCAAAAGCACGATAAGCGCAATGAGGAGAATCTCCTGCCAACCAAATGTGCCAAACAAAAGTAGTTTCATATCTATCTTAGTTTACTGGTTTCTAATCTGCAAATATAACAAAAATAACTAAAAGTGCAAAACACTACTCTCTCTTTACAGGCACAAACCACTTCATCAGCCACGCAACGAGGATGGTGAGAGCAGCAAGAGCCAAGCATCCGAGCAACAGCCACACACCCATACCATTGGCAAAAAGCACAGGCACAAAGGTGATGAGCAGAATCTCGAGCGGAGCGATAGGGAGATAGGCCAAAGCATAATCCTCCATCGCCTTGCTCGACAATTTAGGGTCGACAATGCGCAACAGAGCGATACCCATAGCCATAGTTCCGGTCCACCAGCCCCACGCAAAGATGGTGCGCTCGAACCAATAGTTCTTCGAGAGGCGACGACCAAAGTAGAATGTGATCAGGAAGGTGACTATTGTACCCAGGACAATCAACACGATGAGCGGAACAGCATACTTGACAATGACGCTCAACTTGATGGATGCTACACCAAACGCCACCAACAGATCGGTACTCATACTGCCGATGCGGATGGTTGTCTGAGGGCAGACATATCGGGATATCTTGGTCCAATCGAAGACGCGCTTCAGGAGCAGGCTCGCCACGAATGCGCAGCTGAAGACAGGCAGCTCCAGCATAGGGTAGTAGCTCTTGACACCACGACTGCAGAGGTAACCGACAAGCGCAGCAACACATATGAGCGCAAAGTGGAAGGTGAGCGAGTCGATGGATATCGAAGAGGTGGTAGCCGAGCCTATGGAGGTGCGTTTCTCGTTTGGTACCAGACCACTACGCAACTCCTCGGGCAGCTCCTCGAAATCGGAGATAAAGGCAGTCTGCTTGTGTCGGGTTGCCCACTTGATGCAGATGAGGCCTCCGACAATAGCCCAAATCACGCCTATGGTAGCGGTCATCATACCCAAACTGCGGGCATCCTCCCAATTGAGTCCTTCGAAGGCTGCTCCAATTGCCGCCGCTGTACCGTGTCCGCCATAGAAGCCCGTAGGCAACATTATGCCGAAAGCTTCGTGAAGGTCGGGCCAAATGGCATTTATGATAAAGAGTCCTATCAAGCCCACAATACCCCACTGCAACAACATTCCCACCTGTGCATATGCCCACATAGGGCCCGCCGTACGCACAACCTCCTTCAGAGGTGTACTTGCCGAGGAGAATGGCAACGCCGCAAAGACAAATGCGATGAGGATGGAGGCGTAGGTGCCCAACTCAGCCGAGAATGGCAACCATCCCAGACCATTAGGGCCAAAAACCAAGCCCAACAGACCAGCAATGAGGCTCGGCGGAATAAACAGGCGCTGTATCAATCTCACCTTTGCACGCAATATCTGTCCAAGGAGCATCAACATCGCCATCAGACCAAGGTCCACAAAAAACGACCAGGGAGTAAATGATTCGAACATAGGCATATACAATATGTTTGTTTGCAAATTTACGCCAAATTTTGTAGATTTGCAATATCATTCATCCAAAACAACTAATTATGAGCAACCTTTTCGCGATTTGTCGCATTACCAAATCGTTCACCATATTTGGCTCGCTTCTGCTCCTTGCCCTCGTGGCATCACCCTGCTCGGCACGCAACAAGCGCAACTGCGTGGTCGTGACCGACCACATCAAGGCCAAGGAGTGGCGTTCGGGCGATGTGAGCGACGCACTGCAACGCATAATCGACGAAAATCCCAACCGCCTCATCTACTTCCCCGATGGAGACTACCCCATCTCGAAGCCTATAGTCACGCCTGCCGAGCCATCGAAAAGCGTCTCGCTATCACTTTCGGCCTACGCTGTGATTCGTGCCACAGATGGATGGGCAGACACCGAGGCGATGATTCGCCTGGGTGGCAAGAACAATAGCAACGACATCACCAAACCCGGCAGCAACTACTTTCTCGAAGGGGGTATTATCGACTGCCGAGGTGTGGCAAAAGCCATCTCGATAGATGGCGGACGCGAGACTGCGGTACGCAACTGCTCGATAAAGAACGCAGTGCTTGGTCTGCATATCAAGCGAGGGGTTAATAATGGTTCGTCGGATTGTGACATCAGCGGAGTGAACATTACTGGCAACCAGACGACCGAATCGGTGGGTGTGCTGATCGAAGGTTACGACAACACACTCACAAATATGCGTATCGGAGGGGTACACATCGGCGTGATCATACGCACGAGTGCCAACTCGCTACGCAACATCCATCCGCTCTACTACAGCCGCCACAAGGAGATTGCATCGAGCTGCGGTTTCGTCGACGAGCGTGGCAACAACTTCTACGACTTCTGCTATAGCGATGAGTTTGCCACAGCCTTCCTAATCAAGGATGGTCGCTACAGCAACTACACCAACTGCTTCGCCTTTTGGTACTCGAAGCGAGGCGAGAAGCACATTGTATTCAAGTCGGAGGGTAAGTTCAACTCCTATGTGCAAGGGCTGAATGTCGGTATAGGCAAGCACAATGCAGTCAAGGAGAACAAGGTTCTCGAATGCGACTGCAAGGGTGGCAAGGGAGTGTTCGAGAATCTCCACATTCGCGATGCGCGATTTATCACCGACAACACCCATAAGAGTTACACCAAATAACTCGATAGAAATTATGAAAGCAATTAAAATTACACTTATTATTATATTTATTGCATTCTCGCTCTTTGGCTCAGCACAGACTCGACTCTACCGAGGCAACTCGACATACTCAAGCAATATACTCTACACATTCAAGGGCAAGCACCTCTACCAGGGAAACTCGACCTATTCGAGTAATATCCTCTACACCTACGACGGAAAACACCTCTACAAAGGTAATTCGACCTACTCGAGCAACATCGTGCTAACCTTCGATGGTCGCCACATCTACCGAGGAAATTCGACATATTCGAGCAACATACTCTATACATTTGACGGCAAACACCTCTACGAAGGCAACTCAACCTACTCAAGCAATATCCTCTACACCTTCGATAGCAAACACATCTACCGAGGCAACTCGACCTATTCGAGCAACATCCTCTACACCCACGACGGACCGATACCCGTTGCGGTGCTGGTGATGCTGCTGTAGAACAGAGCAAAAGTGGCTGTCGCAACACAAAGTTGGACAGCCACTTTTGTATAGGAACCACCAAACTATTTTGCAGGAGTTTCCTCTGCTGCAGCAGCCTCCTCGGTTGGTGCTGGAGTAACCTCAAGAAGCTCTACGGCGAACTCCAAAGCCTCGTTAGGGCCAATCTGACGACCTGCGCCACGAGCACCATAAGCAAGGTCAGCAGGGATGTAGAGGATAATCTTACCACCAGGACCAACAAGTTTCATACCCTCGGTCCAGCCCTTGATTACGCCATTGAGTGGGAACTCGATAGGCTCGTCAGCCTGCTTGAAGTTACCATTCTCGTCGAACATATCAGGATACTGCTCGCGGAACTGTGCGATCTGCTCTGCAGTGAACTTGTCAGCGAAGCGCGAAGCATCGAATACGGTGCCATCCTGCAACTTACCAACATAGTGTACCTTAACAACATCAGCGTCGTTCTTAGCTGCCTTCTCCATATCGCCAGCCTCAACAACCTTGTAGCACAAACCTGTCTCGGTCTTCTTCACACCCGACTTCTTCGACATCTTCTCGATCCACTTAGCCGAACGCTCAGCAGCCTGCTGCGGAAGAACTACAACGTGGTAGTGCTGCATAAACTCCTGTATAGTCTCGTCGGTGAGCTTCACATCCTCGTTAGCTGCATCCTGAAGACCCTGAAGCAACCAGTGGTACTGGATGGTGTAAGGGCTCTGGAGCAAGTTGCTACCAACATCAACACCGAGTGCGTAAGCGATCTTCTCGTTCTCCTCCTCGTTCTCGAAAGGAACGAATACTGCAGTCGAGTCGTGCTCGCGGAGAGCCTGGAAATCGGCCTGACGCATCTGCATTGTCTCGCTGAAGAATGTGCGGAGTGTGCTTACCGCCTCCTCGCTTGTGATGTTAGCCTTCTTGGTCAAACCGCCCTCGATACCGCTCTTCATCTGCTCGATATTGAGGTTGAACTCTGCAAACTGCATTCTAATACCTGTGCCGATATTTGCACCGATGCAGTACGACAAGGTGTCCATCTTCTTGGTGTTGCCCTTGGTGACCTTCTTGGTCTCGCCCGAGCAAGCAACCATCATTGCAGCACACGCAAGTACTGCCAATGCCATAAATACTCTTTTCATAACTCTATTTTTTGAATTTTGTTTAGTGTTTTCCAATCGCAAAATCGTGCAAAGATAACGATTTTTTACAATTCGCAAATATCTTTCTACCTATTATATTTAATATTGAGAATTTGCACATCGTAGTTGAGCATAGTATTCGGACCAATTCCGAGCTTCTCGTTACCCTCTACACCATAGGCAGTCTTGGATGGCAACCAGGCATTGAAGTGTCCGCCATCGCCCGCCATCTTGATGACATCCTGCACACCCTTGACGAAGTTGCGATAGGAGTCGCGCAAGGTGTCGGCATCGACAATCTTCTCGCCCGCCTCATTGGTCAGGGTGTAGATAACCTTCACCGTATCGCGTATCGACATCGAGCCTTGATGGCTCTGGTCGCCAAGTTTGAGAATCTTGTAGGTGACACCGCTACGGGTACGCACATACTTGCGGTCTCGCTTTGCCAAGTCGGCAAGGAACTGCTCCTGATGCGCCTGCGCCTTCTCGTGAACGAAGTAGGTCTTCTCGGCAAGGTAGTAGGTGCTTGCCTCCTCCATTGTCATTATCGCCTCGCCGGCATAGACATCGCGTATGGCAGCACAGATAGCCTCGACATTGAGCGTAGTATCCATCTCGCGCAACGAATGCGCAACATTCATACCCACGACATAGGACATCGTGTCGAGTCCCTTGTTGGTGTGCGTCGAGCCACCCTTGTTGCACGATAGAATCATCGAGCTAAGGAATAACGCAACAACTGCAATCGGTATTATCCTCTTAATCATATTTAATTTTAATCTACTATTATTTGTTACGCAACATTGCAACGCTCAACTTGGCAAGCAAGCGAGCTCCAACGATAGCATCCATCTTATCGTTTATACTGCTCACCACCTCCGAGATATCGAAACCTACAACCTCACGACCCGAAGCCACCACCATATTCACCAGATAGAGAGCCTCATCAAAGGTCATACCGCCAGGGGTTGGGGCGTTGGTATTGTTGCAGAACTCAATCTTGAGAGCATCGACATCGAACGAGATGTAGACCTTCTGTGGCAACTTGTCAACCACCTCACGGCAGATGTCTCCCCAGCTGCAACCCTCGAAGCGACGAGCTGCCAGCGACTCGGCATAGAAGAGCTCGACCTTGTCGCACGCAGCAAGTGCCTCAATCTCGGCTCTATCCACATCGCGCACACCCACCTGCACCATCTTGGCAACGCCGTCGATCTCCTCAACGATATTGCGTGCAATCGAGCGGTGAGAATAGTTGAATATCTCATCGTCGCCACTATAATCGGCGTGTGCGTCAACAAAGAGCACTCCAAGTCCCTCATTCACCTCGGCAAGAGCCTTCACCGCACCAAAGGCTACCGAGTGGTCACCACCCACTACCGCAATGCGCTTGCCCAGCTCGGCCCAATGCTTCACCTGCTTGTAGATGCTCAAGTGCATCTCGGCGAAGCCCTCATTGACATTCTCGATTTTGCGGGCTATGTAGTCGCTTACCCGCGACTCCTTGTCGCTATGGTGGCGAACAATGCGCTCGGCATCGCGACCAAGCATCTCGGAAGACTCCTGAATGTTATAGTCGATCTCGGCAGTGGCTATGCGACCTTCGATGGATAACCCCGTAGGTGCATCGTACAACTCCTTGCCGAGCGAACTATCGATAAGGGCATCGGGAGTGTAGGTAGCACCGCGACCAAAGTCGGAGGTGACACTCCACGGAGCCGAGACAATCACCACATCGGCATCCGACGGCGAGGTTGTAGCGCCAAAGTAGCAACCGCCATCGCCTACAATCTCCTCTGCGAGTATGTTTTTCAGAAAGTTTCCCCTTGTTGCCATATCGTAAAGCATTATATTGCAAGGTGCAAATTTACAAAAATTATCTAAAAATAGGTATAACTATCGAATAAAGAGCGTATATTTGTACTAAAATTGTAGCATTTACGATATTAAATCGACCAATATGAGAGTTGTAATCGACAGAGCCATACCATTCCTGCAGGGCGTACTGGAACCATACGCAGAGGTGGAATACATTGACAGCAACGACTTTACGAAGGAGCGTATTGTCGATGCCGATGGTCTCATCATCCGCACTCGCACACTCTGCGACAAAGCCTTGCTCGAGGGGACAAAAGTTCAATTCATCGCCACCGCAACCATAGGCTTCGACCATATCGATATGAACTACTGCCGCTCTCGCAATATTGCAGTATCGACCTCGGCAGGTTGCAACGCAAGGGGTGTATTGCAGTGGGTATCGGCAGCATTGGCACTACTTGCCCGACGCGACGGTTTTGCACCCGAGGAGCGCACACTGGGCATTGTCGGAGTGGGGAATGTCGGCTCGCTCGTCAAGGAGTATGCCGAGCACTGGGGATTCCGCACCATCTGCTGCGACCCTCCACGCCAAGAGCGCGAAGGTCTCGACTTCGTCTCGCTCGACGAGGTGTTGACCAAGGCCGACATCGTAACGCTCCACACTCCTCTCGAGGCAATGACCTTCCATCTGATCGACAAGTGGAACATCCCGATGCTTCACCCCAATGCAGTGTTGATAAATGCCTCGCGTGGCGAATGCGTGGAGACAGAGGCGACACAACGCGACGACATAACCTACATCACCGATGTGTGGGAGGGAGAGCCAGATATCGACGAGGAGTATCTTGCAAAGTCGCTGATTGCAACTCCGCACATTGCCGGTTACACCGCACAAGGCAAGGCTAACGCCTCGGCTATGGCGGTACAGGCTCTTGCCCGACACTTCGCACTGCCACTCACCGAGTGGTCGCCCAACGAGGTGGCGAAGGTTGAGCCAAGAATGGTCTCGTGGGAGGAGATGTGCAGTACAATCACCCGTTTCTGCGACCTCGAAGCCGAGAGTATCGCATTGCGAAGCAACCCACGCAATTTCGAGGCTCTACGCAACAACTATCGCTACCGAGAGGAGTATTTCTAAAAAAATCGCTATATTTGCACCGTTATGCGCAAACTTTTGCAATTCATATCGACAATTTTCGGAGCAGAGCGAGCACACTCGTTTGCTGTGTTGTTGTTCCGTCTGGTCGACAAGATTCCTACTGCAAAGTGGCTGCTACGAAAGATATACGCCATAGAAGATCCGTCGCTCGAGCGCGAGGTCTTCGGTATGCGTTTCCGCAATCCGATAGGTATGGCCGCTGGCTACGACCGCAACGGAGAGATATTTCGTCCGCTCTCGGCACTCGGCTTCGGCTTTGTGGAGATTGGTACAGTAACTCCTCGCCCCCAGCAGGGCAACCCAAAGCCACGAATGTTCGCTCTACCTAAGGATCGCGCCATACTCAACCGCATAGGTCTGGCATCGAAGGGCTTGGAGAGTGTCATCAGCAATGTTCGCAAGGAGCACAAGGATATCATTCTCGGTTGCAACATCGGCAAAAACACCGTCACACCACCCGAGGAGGCGGCAATGGACTACCTCCGTGTATTCCGCAACCTCTATCAGTATATCGACTACTTCACGGTGAATGTCAGCTACAACACCACCCACAAGCAGTATATTCCTCGCACCCGAGAGAGTGTGATGAAGATTCTCGAGCCTCTATTCGACTTCCGTCGCGGACAGAATCAGTATCGCCCGATATTGCTCAAAATTTCGCCCGATCTAACCAACGAGGAGATAGACTTGATGACCGATATTATGGTCGACACCCCGCTCGATGGCATCATTGCAACCAACGCAACAACCCATCCACAAGGCCTTGTTACCCCCGAGAAGGAGCTTCGCAAGGCGGGCGCAGGAGCGGTGAGCGGTCCAGCCCTCACCGAGCGAGCTATAGAGGTGGTGCGTCGTGTACACGAGCGCTGCAATGGCACCTACCCTATCATTGGCGTAGGCGGCTTGATGACTGGCGACGATGTGAAGCGAATGATGGAGGCTGGAGCATCGCTGGTGGAGGTCTACACCGGATTTGTCTACAACGGACTCAGCTTTGCTGGCGACTTGTGTCAAGCACTTATCGAGCCCGAGCAGGAGATTATCGACACAGTCGAAACGACCGAAAATCAACAATAAAGATGAAAGCAACCATAGTAACAATAGGTGACGAGATACTGATAGGACAGATTCTCGACACCAACTCGCGCTATATCTCACGCGCACTCAATGCGAACGGAATCACCGTCTGCGAGCGCACCTCGATAGGTGACAATCGCGCACAAATAATCGACACTCTCGACCGAGCACTCGCCGAGAGCCAAGTGGTGATCATCACAGGCGGTTTGGGCCCTACCAAGGATGACATAACCAAGCATACCCTCTGCGACTACTTCGGCTCGACTCTGCGTTACGACGAGGTGGAGGCGGCACATATCCGCAAGATGCTCGAGGCGAGAAACATCGCCTTCAACGAGCTGAATCGTGGTCAGGCAATGGTGCCCGAGTGTTGCACCGTGCTACA
>JAEIGA010016331.1_pt1 | contig 11304 bp, 7 predicted proteins | sample 9270691 | NCBI WGS metagenome assembly JAEIGA01 (sample SAMN17057246, study PRJNA624740) | gut metagenome | biome: biome; isolation source: fecal sample | host: Bos grunniens | place: China: Xizang | collected 2019
AGAGGAGAGGGCTCATACTCGACATTGTGGTTCTTGTGATATGCAAAAGCGTATGATGCACCGATAAAAGCAGGTACGTAGCCTCGTGTTTCCGGTGGTAAGTAGTAGTATATATCCCAGAAAGTTTTGCACTCAGCTCCTGCACGAGCAAGGGCTTTGTTTACATTTCCAGGTCCACAGTTGTATGCTGCAATGGCGAGCGTCCAATCATTGTAGAGTTTATATAGGTCGCGCAGATATTTGCAGGCGGCGCGAGTTGAGAGTACGGCATCACGACGCTCATCAACCAGCGAATTGACCTCCAAACCGTAGCTTTTGCCTGTGTATGGCATAAATTGCCATAGTCCCGTAGTACCGCGTGGCGATACGGCAGTGGCTGCGAGTGCAGACTCAATGATAGGCATAGCTCTCAACTCTACGGGTAGTTCGGCACGCAACAACTCCTCCTCGATGATGGGAAAGTAGTATTGCGAAAGCGACATTATGCGGTTAATCGTGCCGTAGCGAGTATCTGTGTATCGATCGATATATCTCTTGACAACAGGATTGTATGGCAGCTGCACGGGCGATGCCAACGCTCGCAGACGAGATTCGTACACCGAATCGGGCAATGAAGCAGAGCTGGAGGAGAGGGAGTCTATGGCGATGTAATCGGCAAAGAATTTATCAAAAGCACGAGCATTTTGCGACTCATTCCAACTTGCAATCAACGAATCCATACACTTCGGGGTGAGTGTCAAGTTAAGGTATGGATTGTATGGTTTTTCATTGATAGTGGTCTGTGTGGTGCTGTCCACCTTCTCTGGGGTACTATTCTCGATAGCTACAATATGAGCAAGTTTGGCACTGTCAATGACGCGTACAGAATCTATTTTGACATGCTTTAGGACCTGCTCTTTTGGAATTCTGTTTTTTCGTTGAAAAATCTGTTTGAAACGGGATTGTGCTTCTGCACCATCGGCAAATAGAGTGAAAGGGAGCAGAAGTAGTAAAGCAATATAGTATCTCTTCATTTTGTCAAACTAAAATTTGAAACTCATATTCATACCGAATGAGGGACGGGTGTCTCCCGATATGGATGAGTATCCATAATCAATCATCGGCGTAACATTCATTGAGAGGTCATCCGAAATATCGTAGTCTCGCAGATGTGCATCGACGTGTGCATCGATAATCTGCAAGATATACATTCCTGCGGTAAGAATTATACAAAGGTCACGGTTACGACGGTAGCTGTCTCGCAGATTCTTGAGGAATGTTGCCGAGTAGCGCCCGTTGAACTCATCTGTCGAACCGGATGGGTAATTTCCAGGATTCTTATCGTAGTCGGCGCGCAGACGATATGCCTTTTTGAATCGTTGATAGCCTCGATTGTTCCAATCGACACAATATATTGTTGTTGCGAATCCTCCCAATACAATAGGCACACGCCAGTAACTCTGGTTGTATATCTGACCAGCTCCCGGACATATCACAGAGAGAGTTGTCGCGCGTTTAATATGTGATACATCGTTAGTTTTATAACTCATTGCAGCATCGCCAATGAAGTAGAGATACGAAGCAATGGTCAGTCCGAGATATATCTGTTGGCGGGTATTGCTACGGAGTAGGTTGCGTTGCAGATGGTCGAGTTCTGGTGTACGCGAAAGTCCCTTGTTGGTCAAAGCATCAAACTCGCGTTTAAGTGGTTTGTATCTACTATTTTCGTAGATGAACATACCCAAGCCCGTACCGAATGTTGAGTAGAGTATCGGTAGTTTCCAATATTGCTTGTTGTAAATCTGTCCATATCCTGGCAGTACTGCTGCTGCCCAACAAACCTTCGACAGGGACATTGAGTCCGAGAGCAATGGTTTGCGTTCGAGCTTCCTCTTCTTTTTGAGAGAGTCAGCAGTCAAGGAGTCTACTCCGGCGAGCAAATCGGATAATGCCCCAAGCTTAAGCGAGTCTTGACGCAACGAATCAGCACCCATCAGTCCAAATCTCAATCGCAAAGAATCCGGCATATTACGGCGCAGAGAAGCGATTGCAGCTTCTCGACGACGTAGCGAGTCTGGAACGCCTGCTTTGGAGAGAGAGTCCATAACCACAGAATCAATCTCCACCTTTTCAAGGTCAATCGAATCAACGATCTTTGCAAGAGTGGCAGAATCAATGAGCATTCTGTGGTTTATAGAGTCACGATGGAGAGTATCCGGTTTCTGCATCAAACCACCTTTGATGATCTGGCGCGGTCCGCGATAGCGTTGTTGAGCTGTAACCTCTCCCCACGATAACGCCAATATGACTGCAATAACCAATATGTTAACAAATCTACTCACTCCGTCAACTATTTTAGTTTCTCTTGAATCGTTCAATAAATTTTTCAATGTCATTATCGTTGTCAAAGCCGATAACAATCTTTCCTCCTCCGTTCTTGCTGCGCTTGATACTGATGTTCTGTGAGAAGAACTTTTCGAGTTGCTCTACAAGACGAAGATATGTTTCTGGGTACTCCTCATCATCCGAGATTGTGTTGTTTGCAACTTCATTTGCAAGTGAGCGTACCAATGTTTCAATCTGGCGAACAGACAAATCCTTCTTTACGCACTTGCGCAACAGAGGAATCTGCTTTTTGGCCTCTGCACCGGCAATAGCCTTGGCGTGTCCCATTGAAATTACACCCTCTTTGATTGCCAACTGTACCTCATTGGGCAACTTCAGCAGACGCATATAGTTCGATACGGTAGAACGTTTCATTCCGACTTTCTCGGAGAGTGCATCTTGGGTAAGTCCGCACTCATCGACCAGACGCTGAAGACTCAATGCAATCTCGATTGCATTCAAATCCTGACGCTGAACATTCTCGACTAACGCCATAGCGTGCAGATTGATATCATCTGCCTCACGGATATATGCAGGCAGTGTCTCAATCTCTGCAATTTGAGCCGCGCGCCAACGGCGCTCACCGCTGATGATTATGTATCGGCCCTCATCTGTAGACTTGACCGTGATAGGCTGAATCACGCCGAGAGTACGAATCGAGTCTGCCAACTCTGCCAGAGCCTCCTCGTCGAAGTTGTGTCGGGGCTGAGTAGGGTTGGGGATAATGTCACTCACGGCAATCTCCGCCATCTGCGACATTGGCTTCGCTTTTACAACAGGAGCTTCGCCTCCGAATATGGCGTCGAGACCGCGTCCTAAACCTTTTTGTTTCATATTTTTAGTCATTTTGTTTCTTCTTTCTGTTGCGTTTCAAAAACTCTTTGGCAAGGTTTAGGTAGTTTACAGCACCTGTTGCCGATGCATCATAGAGCATTATTGGCTTTCCGTGTGAGGGTGCTTCTCCTAAACGTATATTGCGCTGAATTATTGTGTCGTATGCGAGCGCTCCGAAGTGTTCGCGCACTTCAGTTGCAACCTGATTATTCAGTCGGTTGCGCATATACATAGTCATCACAAAACCCTCAATTTCGAGAGAAGGATTGAGTCCACTCTTGATTTTTTTGATAGTGTTGAGTAGTTTGCTCAAGCCTTCGAGAGCCAGATACTCGCACTGTACCGGAATCAAAACAGAGTCTGATGCCGTAAGGATATTTACGGTTGTATAACCCAGCGATGGCGAGCAATCTATGAAGATGTAGTCAAAATGGTCTCGCACCTCGTCGATAATCTGTTTGATGACGTGGTGGGCATTATCCATTGACGGCAACTCCGTATCGGCAGCCACCAAATCTATACTTGAGGGCAGAATCCAAAGATTCTTTACATCAGGACTCTTGACAATAACTTCCGATGCCTTCTTTTCGCCGATGATGCATTCGTATATGCCCTCCAGATTGATGTCAAGTCCGAGTCCGGAGGTGGCATTTGCTTGCGGGTCAGCATCAAGCAAGAGCACCTTCTTGCCAAGCAGCGCAATTGATGCTGAAAGATTTATTGCGGTTGTGGTTTTGCCTACACCGCCCTTTTGATTTGCAAGAGCTACGACTTTTGACATATATTCACTGTTTTTAATATTATTTTTAAAGGGACAAATTTAATAAAATTAAATTGAATTTCGCAATTATCGACGGAAATGACTATCTTTGACCTCTGAAAACTCTAAAAACAGAACCTTTTATGGATAAAAAAAATATCAATGCTGTCTTCCGACTCTTCCCGAATATGCTCGATTTTGTCGTTATGGTGGTCTGGGTCTTTATCTCGCAAATGTTGACTGTTCGTATCTGTGGACTGTGTGGTTTGGAGTTTCCTGATTTGACTCTTGTGAATAGTGCAGACGATCAGGTTTCGTTGTGGACTCAACTTGCGGCAGCTCAGTCGCTTGCTGTGATATATCCGATATCGATGATCATCTCATTGCTCGGTATTCTACTATATCGTTTATTGCGTGGTGGTACGTCCAAAGTAGCCTCTTTTTCCATATCTGGATTCGATCCTTCTCTTCTGCTTGGATTAGTTGTGCTAATGGTGGCGATACAGGTGGTAATTGAGCCGCTGACGCAACTTATGCCCGAAGTCCCACAGATGGTTGGCAGGGGATTTTTCACGGTGCTTGTTTCTGTAGTTTTTGCACCGATTTTTGAGGAGATAATTTGTCGTGGAGTGGTTTTGGAGTCCTTTCGCGCAAAGTATGGAGTCTGGGCAGGATGGATATGCTCATCGCTCTTCTTTGGTCTGATTCACGGGCAGATAACTGCAATGCTCAATGCTTCGATAATGGGTCTTGTTTTGGGATATGCCTACATACGTTCGAATTCAATCTTCTCGGTGATAATTCTACACGCTTTCAACAACGGACTCGCCCTTGCACTTATGGCATTTGGCTTGGGTGATAGTTCTTTCCGCGAGATTATCCCTAATGCTCAGCTATATTGGATAGTATGGGCTGTCGCATTTGTGATAGTTGCTATCGGAGCGGTTGTTATGGTGCGTAATATCCGCAATAGCAATAGGAACAGCTGATCTTGTAAGGTTGGAATATGATAGGATGATTTAAGAGTGGGCAAAATCTTTGAAATCAAGATTTTGCCCACTCTTAATGACTTTATACATCTTCTTCTACTCGATCAATGCGTCTAATCGTTGATAGATGCTCTCACGAAGAGCGCGCAGGTGGTTCACTTTGTCGCGATTGCTGTGTTTGATAAACCTACAGGTGCCTACAAACTTCAGGAAGAGTCGCATATAGTTCCACGCCAACACGAACATAAACGGGAAGGCAATCATATATCCCAATGCCCACCAATGATTGAGGAATATCCACAAGAGTACTATCGGCAGGATAAAGCATATGGGGATTGATACAAAAACGCTGACACCGACGTGGAATGATGAGTTGAACATATGGTCTTTAATCATTTTCTTGAGAAATATCTTCGGGATAAGGAAGAGTAGTCCGGTTGGTATCATTGAGATAATAAACAGCGGAAGCAGAAGCAGGAGCCCTAACCCTCGAAGTGCTGCTGCGGGCCATTTAGGATTGTGGATGAAGAGCCAATCGCGGATTGCAAGGCTCTTAAGACCTTTCGCAAATTCATCCGTGTCTGTGTAGATATCTTCCATCTGTTCGGGCGCTCTGTTGTACGCATCCTGGAGAGCCGATACGAGCTTTTGGTCAGAAAGCAGTCGAGATGGCAGGTAGTTGAACTTGAAACCGTGTTCAATGGCGTACTTGCGACCATATCCCGATTCGCGCAGGAAGTCAATCTGTTCGTAATGCTCCAGGTCGTCAACGTGTAACATCAGCTCCTTAATCTTCTCGCGTACAATGGCGTTGATCTCCATCATCGTGGCGCGAGGTTCTGTTTTGTACTGTTCGTAATAGGGCTTTAACGAGATGGGCTCTCCGAAACGGATAAGCATATCCGTGCGAGCGTGGAAGTAGTTCGAGTAGTGATTGCAAGAAGGTAATACCATCACATCACGTTCGAAATTGAACTTCTCGGCAGCCTCAAATGCGATGCGGAGGTAGCCGATTTTGAATGTTCCAAGCCAGCGTTTATCCTGATGGTCTGCCTCAGGGAAAAGCATTATGGTCTCTCCATCGCAGAGAGCCTGTCCTGCAGCATCGAAAGTCTCTCTGTTTTTGTTAATGGCAGAATAACCTTCGTGGCTCATACGGTATGCAGGGAGCAGTCCGAGTTTTCGGAGAAATTTACCGGCAATCGGATTTTTGAACACGTTTGCGCGAGCGATAAAATTCATTCGTCTATCCGTTAGATTCATTGCCACTGATAGCGGGTCGTTAAGGCAATTTTGATGGTTGGATACAATCACTAACGGTGTTCCGTTTACGGGAACATTCTCGATGCCGACGATATGTTCCTTGCGGAAATATAGTCCCGAATTGACAAACTGTAAATAGCTTCTAAAGGCTTTCAAGAGTAGGGAATGATCCCTTGGTTTAAGTCTTTTTCTCATGGTTTAATAGTTATTTCCAATCTCCGCAAATCGTTATTTTGGTTTCAAATATAGTCAAATTGTGCATATTTTTATCTATATTGACAAAAAAATCTTTACAAATAGAATATTATTGCTTTGCAATACGTTTGTTTCGAGTAAAATATTTATCTTTGTGGTTTGGATATGCGTTTTATTCTAAAAATAGCAGTTTTGTGCGTTGCGATAGTTGTTGCATCGTGCCAGGAGTTGCCCAACTACTTTGTTGATGACAACACCGTTGCTCGTGTGGGCCGCAAGGAGTTGCGCCTGTCGGATTTGGAACAGGCCATACCTCAGTCGCTTACAGGTGCTGATAGTGTTAGCTTTGTGGGGGCATATGTCGATAGATGGATTGTTAAGCAACTCAAACTTGAAGAGTCGGAGTTGATATTCTCTGCTTCGGCAAGTGATATCGAACGCAAGGTGGAAGAGTATCGTCAATCGTTGTTGATTCGTAAAATCGAACAATATTATATCGACAATGAGCCGAATTCCATAGTGACAGATGCGGATATTGAAGAGTATTACAATACACACAAATCGGAGTTTCGACTTGACAAGGCGTTCGTGAAGGGACGTGTGGTTTCGTTTGACGAGAAGTACCGTCAGCGGGATAAGTTGTATGAGATGATGCGCTCACCCAAAGCGGAACGTCAAAAAGATTTTAAGGATATCTGTCTTAAAAACGGATTTCAGCTCAAGGAGTTTACAGAGTGGACCGAGTGGAGTGATTTTTTGTCGGCGCTGCCCACGTTGCGTTCTCGTAATTATGACTCTTTTATGGCTCGCAAAGGCGAGGTGCAGAAGATGAGCTCCGAGGGTGTGATATACTACTTCCAAATTACGGAGGTGCTGGGTAAGGGAGATATAAAGCCGTTGGAACTCTCTCGGGAAACAATCGGCAGAGTGTTGAGTACCCAACGTCAGGGCGAGGCGATAAAGAGTCGCGAAGAGCTTATCAAAAAGCAGGCGATTGAGAATGGTCACGCTCGCATTTACAGAGATACAGAAGAGTTAAATTAAAGTGATGATATGGTAAAAAAGATAGTAGCCCTTTCGGTAGTTGCTGCGGCAATATTCGTAGGTGTAACGGCTCAAAAGCGACAGGTTATGCTTGATAGGGTGGTGGCAGTTGTCGGAGGTTCGTCAATCCTCCATTCCGAGGTGGTAAGCACTGCTGAAGATTTGACACAACGACGACGTGAAGCGGGCTATACTTCCGATAGTGACCCGTTTACAGAAGCCTTGGAGGCTCTGTTGTTGCAGAAGTTGCTCTATAATCAGGCTCTGATTGATTCGGTGGAGGTCAATACAAGTGAGGTTACCGGACGTGTCGAGGCACAGGTGAACCGATGGGTTGCAGATGAGGGGTCGATAGTTGCACTTGAGAAGAAGCATCATATGCAAATCTACCATATCCGTGAGATGTTGCGCCGTCGTTTGGAGGAGCAGAGTTATGCTCAGGCTATGCAGAATGAGGTTACGAGCAAGGTAACAATCACTCCGGGAGAGGTTGAACGCTTCTACAAACGTATCAATAAGGATAGTCTGCCTACGATTGCCAAACAATATGTGTATGCTCAGATTACCAAGTTCCCGAAGTCGATAGTTGAGGCAAAACAGCGTACTCGTGAACGCCTGCTTGAGATGCGAGAGCGCATCATTACGGGAAAGACTAAGTTTGCAACTATGGCGCGTATGTACTCTGTGGACGGCTCGGCTATTCACGGAGGAGAGATGGAGCCGCAGGTATTGGCGGGATTCGTTCAGCCATTTGCGGATGCTATGCGTGAACTGAAGATAGGACAGGTGTCGGAGGTTGTTGAGACGGAGTTTGGCTTCCACCTTATTCAGCTTATTGATCGCAAGGGAGAACTCTATCACTGTCGTCATATCTTGTTGCGTCCAACCTATACGGTTGAGGAGTTGGTTGAGCCATTAGAGGAGCTGGATAGTATTGCTGACCTGATTCGTAAAGATTCGATTACTTTTGAGGCTGCGGCAGCCAAGTTCTCGGATGATGCTCACTCCAAGCAAAATGGAGGTATTGTGACAAATCACGATTTATTGGAGCACTACAATGCATTTGATGCAAAACTTACGGCTACTCGATTCCTTGAGGAGGACTTTGGTATGGGTCGAGGCAAGAGCATCGAGGACTATAATGCTATCCGCAAGTTGAATGTGGGAGAGATTTCATCGGCATTCCAGAGTCAGGACCTTGTGGGTAATCATTTGAGTAAGATAGTTAAGTTGGTAGAGATTATTCCGCCACATCCCGCGTCACTCAAGGATGATTATCTGAGATTGGAGGCTATGGCTTTGGGTGATAAGCGCAGCAAGGTCTTTGATGAGTGGGTGAATAAAAAGATAGATGCGATGTACGTCCATATCGAACCGGAGTATCGTAATCTTGACTTTACGAACAAAAAATGGATTAAGTAATATACCTCGTGCGAGCAAGGATAATATCAATAGCAATTATACTCTTTGTCGTGGCAGGATTTGCCTCGGCGTATGACCATCGTATGCGTATTGATCAGCAACCATTGGTTGTGGATAGCGCAGATGAGGGTGAGGAGAAGGGACAAATAGTCGATTTGAAAGCGGATGTGGTCTATCCCATAAATATCGATGGAGACTCTACGGTCTATTGCCTTGTAGGTAATTTCGTGGCGCATCATAATGGTGCGGTTATCGTCTGCGATAGTGCGGTGCGTTATAGTGATAAGCGTATTGAGTGTTTTGGTAATGTTTTGATAAATCAAGGCACAACTTACGTCTATGGAGAGCGGGCGGAGTACAATGGTGAGATAAATGAGGCAGAGGTGCATTCGCAACTTGTTAAGGTTGTTGATGAAGATGTGACTCTTTATACTTACAAATTCAAGTTCAACACACTTGAGAGTATCGGTGTCTTTGCCGATGGAGGTGTGGTGACCAAGGATGATAATATGCTTGAGTCGGATCGCGGTTATTTCTATGCTGACAACGACGAGATTATATGCGTGGATAATGTCCAAATGACCAGTGACGAGTATCAGATGACGGGCGATTCGGTAATCTACAACATTGAGACAGACCGCGCTCAATTTTTTACTCATACCAATATTTGGAACGATAAAGGCGAGTATCTATATGCTGACAGAGGCTCCTACGATAAGGCTGATGAGGTATATATCATTACACAAAACGGTTATATCCTGACGGAGAACGAAGAGGTGTGGAGTGATAGCCTTGATTACTATCGAGAGCGAGGCTATGGTCTTATGCGTCATAATATTCAGCTCGATGACAGGTCGCACAAAATGGTTGCATTCGGTGATTGGGGCGAGTATTGGAAAGAACCTGGAAATGCGCTGTTGACGAAAGAGCCTTCAGCAATCAGTTATGATCCTGAGCAGGGCGACTCGGTCTTTATGCGCGCAGATACGATGATGCTCTTTTCGCGTTCGACGCAAGGAGATAGGCTTGAGGCAGAACGTAAAAAACAGGAGGAGAAGCTGGCGGCAGAGCAGGCTCGCATCGCTGACAGTATAAAGGCTGCTGAGGCGGCTATTGCTGCGCAGGACTCTCTCAAGCAAGCAGACAAAGAGGCTCCGAAGGAGAAGAAAGAGGATAATCCGGCTAAGGAGGATACGAAGCGTTCTCGCCGTGATCGCGGACACAGAGAAGAAAAGGCAGCGGATTCCGAAAAGTCGGTAGAGACGGAGAAGTCGGATGTCGCTGTGCAACCATCTGAAAAACGTGCGGAGTCGGAAAAATTGGCAGAACCGAAAAAAACGACCCAATCCGCTCACTCCTCAAAAACCGTAGAGTCTGCAAAACCACATAGCGCTGTACCGACATCGGATAAGTCGCTGAAGGAAAAATCAGCACAAACGCCCAATGAGGTTAAGTCGGAATCTGCGACGCAACCTTCGGATAATGTTAAATCTCAAACGCCATCAGCGTCAGCAAAAGAGTCTGTCGCGAAATCGGATGTTGAGGTGCGTGCGCTTGATAATGCTGATCGACGTCTGCCCTCTGCGGATAAGAGTCGTGAGGTCGAGATGAATAGCATAGCAACGCAGAAAGCGGAGCGAGATACAGACAATCAACCCTCTACTTCGCAGCTTGCAGTACCCGATAGCATAACCGCAACGTTGGATAATCCGACTATTGCGCAGGACTCACTGGGTAAGGATAGCCTGGGCGGAACTGAGCATATTATGACGGCTGCAGATTCGTTGGCGGCTCGTTTGGATACGTTGCCCAAAGATGAGCGTAAGGCTTTGCTGAAGGAGATTGCTCGCAAGGAACGAGAGAAGGTGAGTGCAGAGAAGAAGCGAGTGAAGGACTCTGTGGACAACGTCAAGGCTAAAATCAAGAAGGCTCTACTCGACTCTATTGGAGAGGTGCGTCAGCAGAAGAAAAATGAAATACTTGACCGCCTGAAGGCGCGTGAAGACTCTTTGATGGCTCGTGCGAAAGCTCGTGAGGAGGCTCGCAAGCTAAAGATGATAGCTCGCCTGACACGCAAGGGCGTGAAATTGGAGTGGGCAGATTCGGCATCTCGGGCGCAGGCAGACTCTATTCTTGGTGCGGATTACCACTTGTATGATTCGTTGTATGCGCAAATCTATGACTCGTTATTTGCCAATAAGGCAGATTCGCTTCTTGATTCATTGGTAAAGATAGATACTGCAGTTGTCGATACACAGTATCGTTTGGTGTTAGGTTATCGCAATGTGAAGATATTCCGCAGCGATTTCCAGGCTGTGTGTGATTCCTTGGTCGGCAATTCTCTTTTGAAAAGATTAGATTTATATCATGACCCGATTGTGTGGAGTGGTAATAAGCAAGTTTTGGGTGAGGAGATAAATGTCTTTTCTAATG
>JAEIGA010016332.1_pt1 | contig 11304 bp, 22 predicted proteins | sample 9270691 | NCBI WGS metagenome assembly JAEIGA01 (sample SAMN17057246, study PRJNA624740) | gut metagenome | biome: biome; isolation source: fecal sample | host: Bos grunniens | place: China: Xizang | collected 2019
AATGTCTTGGAAGCTGTCTCGGAGACATAAACTAAATCATCATATTCCTTTTGTATCTTCCAATCTTTCATTTGACAGGTATGGCAGAGCTGAACAACTCTCTTTGCCTTTATCTTCTCCGGAATCTTGTCGGTTATTCGCATATTGAGAAGAACATCACACACGATGGTTCTGTTTAACAATTTGCACACTTGAACCTTTTCGGAGAGTCTCACAATCTGCTCTCCCGACATTTCCTCGGAATAGGCGACTATAATGTCATAATCTTTATACATTTGCGAAACAAAGTTATAAATCCATGTTTCCACTCCACCGATTTTCAGTGTCTTTCCGATGTATATCACGATTTGAGTCTTTATCGGCTTGATGATCTGATGGAATTCTTTGAGTGGTTCTCCGATGAGTTTCGTTCCCGAGATTGCTCTTGGAGTCATGACCATGGCATAATTCTCCAATTCGGGAATTTCGTTCTCATTCGTCAAAATAATCGCTTCGCCGTATTCGTTGACCTTCTTCGCTTCTTCCAAAACATCCGTCATGTCTTTCGTTATTTTCGGATAATGGAAAACCACTCTGTCAAAATCAATCTCTCCGTTAGCGAATCTCGTTGTCAAAGATGATTGTCCTGTCCTGTAAAAATAAACAAACTTCTTTATCTTCACAACATTTTCAATCTTGATTTGATGAATGAATTCGGCATCCTCGGATATTGCTTTCTTTGTGTTAAACCTCACATCTCCGATGATATCCCTTCGCCAAACTCTGTTCCAAACGCACAAGTTCCAAGGTGGAAAGTCCGTCTTGGATAAATCACAGGCGAACTCCCAACCTTTTCCGAATGTTTTCCATGAAAGATAAACCACATCCGGATTTGTTTTAATTGCAGAGAGAATCTGCTCGATATAATCCACACTGACCAAATCATCGGAATCAATAAAAGCGATATATCTTCCGTTTGAGTTCTCGATGCCTGTGTTCCGTCCGGCAGACACTCCGAGATTCTTTTCATGTCTAATGATGTTTACTCCCGAGCCATAATACTCAAAAGGGACAGAGCTGCCATCGTCAACAATTATGATTTCCACGTTCCTCTTTATGAAATCCAATTGATTTGTCAATATGCTCAATAATTCCATTGTGTAATCCTTGGTATTGTAAACAGGAATCACAATGCTCAAGTCAATCATGTTCATTCTCCTTTAAAATAAAGTCATTTGATTTGTCGGCTTATGTTCCGGTTCGGGTTTCGTCCATCCCTTCGGATAAGCCGTTGCAAATATTCCCCAACGATTTCTTTCGCTAAAAACTGTCATGGCTTGAAATTCATTGATTTCGAGTTCCAAGACCTCTTTTGGTGCTTTCTCGGGTTTCTTCGGGATGATTTTTCCCAAGAGTCCGTTCGGCTTTTTGAACTCTGTCGGCTCTTTGAAGTAAAGATTCTTTTCTGTCCGAACCCATTTCCCATTTATTAAAACATCATCATATTTGCAATTTTGAGCCTTTTCGCCGACACAATATTGATAAACCCATTTGCTCTCTCCGTTTTCTCGGATTGTTACTTCGAGATAATCACAGAAGATGGTCTTTTCAATTAATTCTCCTACTGTCATATATCTCTACATCCTTCCCATTCTTCAAAGCTGATGCCGAGCAAAGTGAATAAATCGTGCCGATAACATTCTCTCGGAACTCGCCCACCCTGTGTCCATTGATATACTGTGCTTTCTGTTACCATGAGATAATCTGCAACCTGTCTAATCTTTATTTTCTTTGCTCTCATCTTGTTCTTTATCAGTTCCCCTGTCTTTTCCGAATTGAAATTGGCTGGTCTAAACCTGTTCCCGATTCGGATGCCGTCTTTGACGATGTAACAAGAGAACCCTTGCGACCTTATCCATTGAACATAAACTTGGACATCCGTGTCCGGAAATGTTTTAATCTTCATCCCCTCTTGAAGCATATATACTCCTTTCTATCATGTGATGAATTTCTCCTTCCGTCAGATCATTCCATTTCTTCACTCCCTCAAATCCCATTTGAGAGAAAATTCCCATGAGACAAGTTTGGACGATGGAATTTCCCGATTGTTTATATAACTGTGTGTTGGAAACCACTTTTTCAGCTTTTTCGAAATCCTCATCTCTAAAAGCCATTAATCTCCAACACTCTTTCGGAGTGAGTTTGCGAATTCGGATGAAATAAATCTCTCCGTCTATCTCATAGAGAAAATTATAGAAATCGGGATTGCCGAACTCGGTCAAATATGGAATGTTTTCCGTTGCGAGTGTCGGACAAAGCCGTCCTTCTTCGCAAACCCTTCCTCTTCTTGTTAAACTTCTTTCGTAATTCAAATCAACAATCCCACCGATTTCGACTTCTGTGAAACCCTTTTCAGTGGCTTGTCGAATTTTTAGTTTCTTGATTGGCTTCTTGTCTATCTCAATTATCAAATCACAATGTTGAACACTCGGATGTCCTTCTCGGCAGCTTATCGCATGACCGACAGGAGCATTCAAATTCGTGAGTGTTGCATTGTCGAATGAAAGAAACCCTTTTTCTGCTTCCTTTTCCACTGTCGCATTTATCAATTCAATTTTTCCCATTCTATTACTCCGTTTTGAACATCATGTCCTGTCCCAAATCCTTTATAATCTCTCGCCATCACAGGAAGAGCCAATTTGCTCCCGACTTCCTTGCAGATGTTGTAATTCAACAATGCCGGAGCCGTCTGCTTGTAAATTTGAGATTCCGTTGTCATATCTTGCTTTGATGCAATTGGCTTCATTGATGAGTCTTGGGTTTTTGAGACACAGGTCAACTGTCTGTCTGTCTGTCTGTCTGTAGGGATTTTACCTTCGAGGATGAGAGTGTCAATCAAAACCTGTGCTTTTTCCGATGTGATGTAATATTTATCATCAACACTTTCCTCAAGATAGTCTTTCATGATTGTTTGAAGTTTAATCGGCTTCGGGAAATCGTAGTTATAATCTCCAAGAAGCGAAACCATGAAGCATCTGTTTCTGTTTTGTGCGATTCCATAGTTCCTCGAGTTCATATCTTCCCATCTGCTCGAATATCCAAGCGAATTCAAGAAATCAATCCATTCTTGGAAGTCCGACATATTGCCACCCTCTTCCGAGTGAACCTGTGGAACATTCTCCATCAACAGAATCTGTGGAAGCTGGTCAACCTCTTTCAATAATCTTTCGACTTCCCAAAGAAGTCCCGACCTCGTTCCCGAGTCTCTGCTCATTCCCATTTGTAATCCGGCAACACTTAAATCAGTGCATGGGAAGGAATAGCAGAGCAAATATGTATATATATCTGTTTGAACAATCCCCAAATCTTCGCCCTTGACTTTTGTGATGTCCATCGGCTCGAAGTTCGTTCCATGTATTGCGTTGTATGATTCACAACAATACTTGTCTATTTCTATCAAGCGATATGTTTCGAAATCTGCTCCGATGCTCTTGAGTGCCATGGCTTGAGAACCAATGCCACCGAACAACTCAATCAATCGGATTTTCCCTTTTGGCTTGAATTCGGGTTTAAACAGTGAATCAAGTGTGATTTGCACCACCAATCTCCTTTCCGTCTAATAATCCCCACAGGATGAGACATAATAAAAAGCCTATAATTGCAAAGCCGACATCTCGTCCCGACAGATAAAAGATTCCTGTGTCGATATACCAACAAGCCAATGACTCGAAATATTGCCCGATTGGTTCTCCGAATTCATTGAATGCTTCAATCATCTTTTATCTCCTTTAGCTGCTTAATTCCTTTGATTCGTAATTTGTAACACCATTTGACGTTATAGTTCAGATCACTTGCAATTGTCTCCATTGACAACCTGTGCAAATAGAAGCCGACCAAAATTGTCTTTTCGGGAGACTCGGGAAGTTCCGAGAACATTTGAGAGATTTTCATGAAGATTCTCTTCTTTTTCTCTTTTGTCCGGATTAGTTCGCTTTCAAGTTCGTCAATCCTTGCGAAAACTTCCGACATCGAATCTTTTGGAGATGTCTTGACCTTGTCTAAATCGTAGCGAATCGCATTCGGCTCAAGCATCGTCCGAAGTTCCTCGATTTCATATTCCAAGCGTTTAATCTTGATTTCTAACTGTCTTGGTTGAATCAAAAACTTTGTTCCTTGCTTTATATCCATTTAAGAACTCCCAAATAATCGTTTTCATATAGCCACTCAACGGCTTTCTGTTTCTGTTCGGCATTTCCTTCGTGTAACATCCCATATCTCAAGAGAATCTCAATTTCTTCATCCGTCGGCATAAAGAAACCAGCTCTGCCGTGATATTTGAAATTAAACTTCTTGTATGTGTTCACGTTCTGTGAAAGAATCGCCGTCCTGTAATCCTCTGCAAAATTGCTCATGGTTGATAATCCTTTCCGAATTCAATCATCCAAAGTTCATGTGAATATTTCTCCTCAAACTTCTTTTGAGCCAACTGTCTCATTTCCAACATTCTCTTTGTCTGCCTGTGTACTCCTTCACTCCCTGTGTGATGTTCCATACACAAAGGAATCATCAAGCCATATTGTTCGGATTTTGCTTTGTGAAACTTGTTCATCATGTGGTGCATTTGTGGATATGGTCTGCCACACACATAACAATGCTCCAAATCATCTGTTATTATTGACTCCATAAACTTTTCATCCTTTCTATTTCGTTTGGTGTCATGGTCTCGATTCCGAGTCCTTTTGCTTCTTCGACAGTTCCGTCAATCAAAGCTGCCATTTCCAAATTGTTATATAAATGGCTTGGTCTTATAACGGCATAATGAACAAAATCATGTCCGTTCGCCGTTCCGTAACCTATTGGAACTGTGTGGATGTCCTCTCTTTCGCCCATGTCCACATCTGATCTGATTGAAATAATCAATTGACCGGAGCCTTGAATCTCTCTTTGTCCGTACTTCCCGAGCAGAATATTCTTGCAATATGCTTTGGAAATATGATTCTTTTCGGCAATCTTTCCGACCAAAACGTGAAAGTATGCGTTTGCATTCAAACTTCTCCGTCCTGTCTGCTTCTTGACCGATATATTCAAATTGTTGTTTTCCATTCCTCGAATCTCGTCTATCGCATCAACCTCGAATGTCACTCGAAACTTTCCGGACAGGCTTCTCGAGATATCAATTATTGTTCCGTTCATTGTATTTCGCCTTTAACTTATCCCAATTGTTCACACAGTTCGTAAACTTTGGAACAATCAGCTCCTTAATCTCCGAAACCCCATACAATTCGCAAATGTAACCTTCGGGAATTCCGTCCTCTTTGCACATCTTCGCAAGTGCTTTTTTCTGCTCTGCCGTGATTGTCTCCGTGTTCAAATTAGCCGTGACAACTTCTTCATAGGATGCGACTTCCAAATCAACACCGAGTCCACACATCCCCAAAGCACGTCCAACGGCAGAAGTCTCACAGTTCTCGATGAATGAAGCCTTATTGATAAAAGAAGAACCTTCTTTTTCGTATGCCGTTCCTGTTCCGAGAATGATGAAAGTGTCTCCCAAGTAATATCCGGCTGTTGCCTTTATGATGCAGACTCCGTTCTCAATGGACACAATGTCTGTTTTGATTGTTCCCAATGGGAATAATTTCCTAAAAGCAATTATTCTCTGTGAGACCTGTGCATAAGGTCTTTCTTTAAAATCAATCGTCTTGATTTGCTTATTAACTTCTTCGATTTTTTCGTATGTGAAATCCCACGTCATATCTTTTCTCCTTTAAAACGGCATATCATCGGACATAGCTGGTGTTATTGTCATGAAATCCGAATCCTTTGACTCTGCTTTGCTTTCTTCCTTCTTGCTTTCGGCAAATTCCGAAGTCTCAACAATGACATCCGTTGTATATACTTTCTGTCCGTCCTTGTTTGTATACGAACCTGTTTGAATTCTTCCCGAGACAACAACCTTTGTCCCCTTCTTCAAATACTTCTCGGAAAACTCTGCATTCTTGCCAAATGAAACACAATTGATGAAATCGGCTTCTGCATCTCCGTCTTTCTTGAATCTTCTGTCAACGGCGAGAGTATATCTGCAGACCTTCTTGTCTCCGTCCCCTCTCGTCTCCGGTTCTTTGGTCAAACGTCCCATCAATATAACTAAATTCATATTTCTGCTCCTTCCTTTGAAATCAAACAGATTAAATCGTAATTCTTACCGAATAATTCGATTTTTGCTCTTGCTTCAAAATCGTACGAATCCTCTTCTTCATATTTTTCAACTTCAAAAGTTAAATCCAATATTTCGCATACTTTACGAAAAACATCTTCTTTAATCATGATTTGTCTAATGCAATCATAAGAATCAACAAAGATATCAAATTCTGTGTCCTCATTAACCCTGTTTATATCTTCAATTGCACCAGCTCTCCGGACGAGCAAGTCACGGAGTTCTTCTTTTGTGTAATCCTTCATTAACTTTTCTCCTTTGTCTCACGTTCTAATTCATCGAAATTATAATTGCCCTTAATAAATCCCTCGTTGGCATCAAATCGGGTATTATAATATTCTTTATTTCTTTTATTCTTTATTTCTTTTATGTGGTCGCTTGTTGGTCGCTTGTTGGTCTCGTTGTTGGTCGCTTTGTTGGTCGCTTTTTCATCACAACATTGGAATTTTTCCCAATTTACAATAGTTATAATGGAAAATCTGTTGGTCGATTTGATGGTCAATTCGTTGGTCGATTTTAAGTGATTTAGAGAAGTCCTAATTTCTCGCTCCGACATCTTCAAATCTTCTGCCAATTTCTTCCGTCCACAAACCAAGCTGCCCTTCGGAACTTCATGTCCCCGATATCTCGAATCTTCCCAATTCGCATTCAATAGAAGATGGAAAAAGACTCTCATCGTGTTTCCGTCCGTGTACCACTCCCAATGTTTCATTGACCGATATATTTTGATAAAGCCTTCATCCATTCGTTGTCCTTTCCAAAGGGACAGGATTTGACGGATTTGTGATGTCATAGCCTTCATAAGTCGCCAAGAACAATTCAAGAGTCGATTCCCGAACTTTCCGTCTGCCAAGAACAAGGCAAGGCAACAATCCCTCATTTATCAACTCATTGACTTTGTTTTGATTGACCTGTAAAGCCTTGGCAACTTCCGAAACTGTCAAAAGTCTATCCATCCAACCCCACCACCTTTATCAGTTTGTCTAAATAGCATTCTCCCTCATGGTCTTTGCAATACTGACAACCATCCTCATCGATGTTCTCGTTGTGTTTACAATGCTTGTCACAGATTTCCTCAACGAGTTCGGAAATCATCAACTGAATATCACTCATTTTCTTCCAAACTCCTTTCTAAATTCTTCTTCTCTGTATGATCTGAAATCCTGAACAATTTCATCTGCCTGTAAATCGGGAAACTCGTTCTGCAACTTCTGTCTTGTTCTTCTCACTGTCTCGAAACAAGGAAGTCCCATTTCCTCAAGGCTTGTCATGACCTCTTCAAAAGGCTTTTCTAAAGCTGAACTGTTTAATCTTTGAACCACTTTGATATAAAGAAGGGCATCGGAATTTCTTGTCTCGGGATGATTTGTCAGTAATTCCTTGACGAGAATGTTCGTCTTTCTAAAGATTTTCTTCATCCGGATGTCTCCTTTCTTCAATTTTGATTGCTATTGCTCCACCGATAGCCAAGAATAGACAGAACCAAATCGGGAAAGCAAAGCCAAAGAAACAGGAGAAAAATCTCCAAAACATTTCTAAAAAGTTCGCCATTGGCTTCTCCTTTCTGTGTTGTCCTGTTCCCAAAGAAATGTTATAATTTGCTTGATTCCTTCGGGAATGAGTCATTTTTTAGAAATCCACCGACCTCGAAAATTTGGTGGATTTCTTTTTTAGAAAAAGTATTCATTCGCCGAAATGTCATACTTCTCACAAATTGCCTTGACCTGTGCAAGTGTCCAAGGCTGATTCCCATTGATTTTCAAATTCACATTCGATATATCAAGTTCCAAGAGTTCGGCGATTTCGCTCTGCTTGATTCCGTTCTCTGCCATGTAGCCTTTGAATTTCAAGTTTTTCACTTCTTCCATATATGCTCCTTTCGTTTTTTGTTTTGTTACAAGTTTGTAACTAAACTAAATATAAATCATTTGTTACACAAATACAACAAGATTTTTGCAAAATTTACAAAATTTTTATTTTGTTGTAAAATAGAAACAAACTTTGCCGACATAAAATCCGAAAGGAGATTAAAAACATGATAAAAGACACAGGAGCTGGCAAAAGGCTTTATGAATTGAGAATGAAAAATGAAAAGACCATGGATGAAGTGGTCACAGAGTTCAACGAGAGATTCGGAACTAATATTGCAAGAGCAAATTTGTCCCGATGGGAAAGAGGATTGAATGAACCATCCTTGGCGATGGCGAAAAGATTGTGTGAATATTATGAAATCACAGGAGATTATCTTCTCGGATTGAAGGAGAAAAAGAATGACAATTAGAAAAAGAGGAAATGTTTGGGAATATAGGTTTTATATTTCTGCAGACGGAAAAAGAAAACAGATTTCAAAGTCCGGATTCCAAACGAGAAAAAAATGCGAAAAAGAAGGAATCAAGGCTCTTTCATATTATGAAAATGGTGGAATTGAAACAAAACTTGATGATCTGACGATTAATTCTTTGCTTGATGTATGGTATTCTGCCATGTCGCCGAATTGGAAGCCGACAACAAAAGAAACCTATGCAAAGGTAATTAGACTCAAAATCAAACCCGAACTCGGTCAATTCAAGGTCAAATCTCTCACACCTTTGAGAATTCAAGATTTTATTAATGAAGTATATCGGGAAAATTCTTCACAATATGCCAAATTGATAAAGATTGTCTTATCCTCTGCCCTCAAATATGCCGTTGTTCCTTTGGGATTGATTCAAAGTTCGCCTTGTGAATATGTTAAAATCCCGAGAACTCAACCAAGCATTAATGCAGATGTTGTTTCTTTGGACAAGATTCGCTCAAGCATTAAAAATATGCCCGAGTGTTATGCTCTCGCCGTTCTTGTATCTTTTTACACAGGCATGAGAATCGGCGAAGTATTTGCCCTAAATTGGAGCGATATCGACAAAGACAATAAAATCATCAATATCAACAAAACAATGTCATTCTCGTCAAATATGTGGCTCATAACCACACCAAAAACGAAAACGAGTATTCGACAAATTCCGATTCCCGACAATTTGATTAAACATTTAGACAATTACAGACGAGACCAGCTCTCAAATAAATTAAAATATGGGGAATATTACATTGAAAATTATAATGATGATGGAAAAATCAATCTCGAGAATGGAGATTTAACAGATTTGATTTTCCGTGAAGAGAATGGAACTTTTGCAAAGCCAAATCTTATGCAATATTATTGCAGAAAAAATGGTTTTCATTTCCACTCTTTAAGACATACCCATGCAACCACCCTCATTCAATCGGGAATCAACCCGAAAATCGTTTCGGAAAGGCTCGGGCATTCAAGCATTTCAATAACACTTCAAATTTATGTCCATCCGGATGAGAAATCTCATCGAGAAGCTGCCGAAACTTTCGAAAAATTCATCCTGTGAAAAACATTTAAGGTCAAATCAAGGTCAAAAATGAAATTTTGAAAGCAAGAATGCCCGAATTTTGGGGGTGTATAGGGGATTATTATATTAACTTTTTGTTTATAGACTATGGTATTTTATTAAATCGTACCATAGTCTATTATATTTTCAAAGTCCCTGTTTGCAAGGCTTTGAAGTCATTTTTATATTTTTCTAAATCTTTTCAAATTTTATCGAATTTTAAAATTTAAGGTCAAAATAAGGTCAAAAAATGTTGAGAGTTTCAAAATCTTATGAGTATAATGCGCCCCAAGTTTTCTGTCCAACATAACCATCAACCACAAGAGGAACACCATTGATGTCTTTGTGATCTGATTGGAACTGTTTGACGGCTTTCAAACATCCGTTCCCGAAGATTCCGTCAATGCCGTTCGGATTATACCCATGTTTAACCAATAACTCTTGAAGTTTGTAAACATACTCTCCACGGCTCCCCTTTTTGAGGACAGGGTATTTTGAATAATCGACCTTCGGAGTTTCTGTCGGCTTTGACACTTCCGATTCACAAACCCACTTTGAAGGAAGTCCGTGTTTCTTCCATGTTCCGTTTAGAACTCCACCTTTTCGATTGACTCTCTTCCCATCGTTCCGGACATAGGAATATAAGATTCCACCACCCCAAGCAGCCGTGCATTCAATCACATTGTAGGCGTAGCCGTTCTTGACGATTTCTCTGCCTAAATATGCACCGATATGTCCACTCATATATAAAACCCTCGGTCTCGTTCCGAGTTTCGTGAAATCTTCCAAAACGTCCGAACACTGTCCGATGAGTTCAGCTTCTGTGCAATCTCCTGTATTTGACAAATCTCTTTGATAATAACTCGGAGTATTGTTGTGAACATCATATCCGTTAAAGATAGCCTTGAGCAAATTGACACAATCTGCCGAAGTTCTGCCGTCTGCATGGATATAACACAAATTATCGGGATATTTATTCCTATAATATGTCTTTCGGTCTGCCAAGACCATCAATCTTTCAACAAACTGATTGTCATTCATGATAATCTTGGTCTGTTTGGCAATCATTTCGACTCCAATCTGTCATAATTATACTTGGAGATTCCAAATATAGTTCCAAGACAAACGTCAACGGCTCCGGCAATAGTCAAAACAGTGTCTGTATAGGGAATGTTGCAAACCTGTCCGATTACTCCGTAAAGTGTGATTAAAGCTGGAATCACAATGACAATAATCCAACGTAAAATTTCATAAACTTTCTGTGGTAGTACCATATAGAATCTCCTTTCATCTGTTTATTAAATAGTTTTCGAGTTCCTTTTTGACATCTGTCATTTCCTCGACATTGTCTCCAATTAAATCATGATTCAAAAGAGCCAAAAGGCTTCTCTGTGTGATTCTGTTTCCTCTCTCAATCTCTTCGATTCTTTCTTTGTCTCTCTTGAATCTCTGCTCATATTCTTCAATTTTTGACTCAATAACGGCAACACGGCTCGAGAGTGTCTGTGTTGGTTCTTTTATTGACTTAACTCTCGACTCAACCATGTTCCAAACTGTCAAAACTGTAATAATTGCCCCACATATTGCAAGGGTAATCTGTAACCATTCACTCATTTTCTGCTCCTGTCATAATCCAAATTGCCAATATTAAAACGATTAAAAATATGAAAAATGTCTTTATCATGCCGGAGTCAATGTATATGTGACTTTCAT
>JAEIGA010016333.1_pt1 | contig 11304 bp, 26 predicted proteins | sample 9270691 | NCBI WGS metagenome assembly JAEIGA01 (sample SAMN17057246, study PRJNA624740) | gut metagenome | biome: biome; isolation source: fecal sample | host: Bos grunniens | place: China: Xizang | collected 2019
CACATAAAAGAGTGATTTTAAACGGAGTATTTTAATATGAGAAAAATTTATAGAGTTACTGTACTTAACAAGACAACAGGCAGAAGAGAATTGATTTGGCAAAGATATTCAAGCCAAAGTGAAGCGCAAAAAATGGCTGACAAAATGAACAAGCAAGATGCTAAAATGGATGCAAAAGTGCTTGTGGAAGCTTGCTAATAAACAAAAGTATGGTTTAAGCAGAGGTTGTTATGGAAGATATTGTTAAAGACTTGCTTAAAAAATATGAAAATCAGCAAACATACACCGATTGCGAAGAATACAGAAGAGAAGGAGCTGTTAGTGTATTGGAAGAATTGTTAGAGATTATTAACGGAAATTAAAATGATAATTTTAATGGGAGGATTAAATTATGACATAAGTGCGGATATATCAATTTGCCAAAATACCTAGTTAAGGTGTGCCCGGTATGTAAAGAGAATTCGCATTGCGGTCATTTGAAAAATATAGACTGTTAATTATTTGGAGAGATGTCCGAGCGGCTTAAGGAGCTGGTCTTGAAAACCAGTGACTCGGGAGACCGGGCCGTGGGTTCGAATCCCACTCTCTCCGCCACACTAAATTAAGGAGTGACTGAATGAGAAATGTGATTGATAAGTTTGAGGGAGCGTTTTTCTTCCTGAGCAATTTCTATCCAACTCCTGTTACATATCAAGGGTTCGAGTTTGATAACACGGAGGCAGCTTTCCAGGCGGCAAAATGCCCGTACCGTATGGCAGAGTTTTGCGGCCTGAACCCATCCGAGGCAAAACGGCTTGGACGCAGGGTTCATCTTCGTGAGGACTGGGAAGAAGTCAAAGACCAAGTTATGTACGAGGTCTGCTTTGCGAAGTTCTCTCAAGACAAGAGCTTGAAATCTGCCCTGTTGCAAACAGGTGATGCAGAGCTGATTGAGGGCAACACTTGGGGCGATAGAGTCTGGGGTGTTTGTGACGGTGTTGGAGAAAACCGCCTTGGCAAAATCCTGATGCGTATTCGGGACGAGTTGCGGGAAAGAAAGGGCTGATTCTGTGGATTCATTAGAAGCAGCACGCAGAATCGAAGACCATCTTCGAGTGCATCATATGAAAGAACAGCCTCGGTGTGAGAAAATCACCGAGGCTTTAACTTTAGCTGTTAAGGTCTTGACCCAACACAGCAACGCAGGTGGCGTTGTTGCAAAGTTTATGGGCGTTCCGATTGAGTGCCATCATGTTTCTCCGGACGAAACAATCGTGCTTCGGTTCAATATGATGGAGCACGATATTGATACTGTTCGGCGCACGCACAATATTGTCAAGGAAGAGTTTCCGAACAATACGGTTATCACGATTCCACAGAACCTTAGCTTTGAATATCTGACCAGAGCAAATTTGGCAGAGCTCAAGGCTCAGATAGAGGCCATTATGGAAGGAGTGAGGTTTTGAGCTTCTTAAAACAATTTTTTGGTATGGCTGTTCAAGAAGCTCAGGAATTTGATTCTGTTATGGCGTCTTGCCGGTTCGAAAGCAGTAATAATGATTGCTCACTTGTCCAACAGCTTAAGCAGAAGCAGGCCGAAAAGCGTGAGGTGGACGCAAAAATTAAGGATTTTGAAACCTCTCAACCAGCAATGGTTCTACGCTTTAAGTCTTTCTTAATGGAGATGGAGCGGCAAGGTTTTGAAATGGGTTGTCATCACCGCCTTGAATTCGGCTCCTGTATTTACTACCATTTCCAACATCGTTGCGGTACAGGCAAGTTAGAGGATATGCTTGGCGGGATGCCGGATGCTGAACTTAATATGATGTTTGAGGAGCTTAAAGCCCTAAAACATAGAGCCAAGATTGTTGGAGAACTTCAGTCTCAAGCACAGCAGCTTAGCGATGAAATTTCCGAGCTCAAAACGAAGCTTGGCATTGAATAAGGCGGTGATTTGTTATGGCGCAATGCGTAGATTGCGGCGGTTATACCTGCACGATGTGGGGCGACTTTGGTAGCGTGCATCTGTGTTGGGATTGCCACCATAAAAGAAAACAAGCCAAAATCATTGAGCAGAGCAAGACTTTGACACAATGCTCGGATTTCAAGAATTGGGATAGCGGCGATATGTCCGAACTGTTCTGGATTCATCTTGGACGGTATGTCAAAGAGCCCAATCTTGAAAGCCTGAAATACATGGACATGGCCTACCGATGGGCGTGCCACGACAGTCACGGTCTTTCTAATTCGTTTTCCAACGCATTGAAGTGGGCTGGTATTGACCTGTACGCAGAAAGGGATAAGTGGCGCACATGAGAATGGAATGCTACGCAGTCCAGCACTGCAGGGCAATTCGATGCCCATTTGAAAGTATCTGCCGCAACCGTGATTTTCGGGCTGACCGAAGTAACGGTTGTGAGACGCAGAACTTCATTATTACGGAGGCAAAGAAGATGGAGCCTACACCCTTTGTGTATACTCCCGGCCTTATGATTATCTCTGGGCAAGGAAAATCACGACTCCAGTTGGTTAAACAACTTCGTGAAGAGACTGGGGCAGACTTGAAGACCTGCAAAGACGCACTGGAGTATGCCAACTGGGAGTTTCTTCGTGCGTTAGATTACATCAAGTATGGGTGGTGAGCTAAATGTTTGGTGGAAAAACTGCTAGAATTGTCTCCATAGCCAATGCCCATATGGCAGAGGAAATGCACAATGCCGCTAAAGAGGTCGCTGCATCCAATGACCGTCTGGCTCACACTTTAACTGAAAATTCCAAGAGAGAGGTTGCGGCCCGAGACAGGGTTGACATCACTCTTGCAGAATATTTGCAGATGAAAGAGCAAATCAAGGAACTGTCCAAGGAGAATCGGCACATGAAAGCACTTTGTGGTAAGATTGGGCTCCCGCATGAAGTGCCGATTCTTCCTGGCAGTATCCAAAAATACACCTGCATGGGTTCTCCGTCAGTCTTTGACTTCACACAAAAGTTCCTGATTGAATTTTCGTGCGATATGTCAGACCTGACGCCGGAGCTCAGGCAGTATATGTCAAAAGAATTTGTGCGGAGGTGAGACTGAATGAACTTTGAGCAAGAAATCCGAACGATCGCAAGACGAGCAATCATGGAGGAAATCAATAATCTTGGTATTAAGGCTCTTTTGCGAGAGCAAATCGTAGATGCTGGTTTTACCCATGATGAAATTCGTTCCATGATTTGTGAAGCAATCGATAGCTTCTGTCGGTCTGCACTGAACACGAATGATGTAGAGGGATATGTTCGAGCTGCAGTTGACAACCGTGTTAACCAGGCCGCCGATAAGGAAATTAACAAGATTATCGGCAGGTATAGTTCTTTTAGCGGCAATAAAGCAGTCGAAGACGCACTGCTTCACGCTATGCTCAGAAAAACGCAGGCGGGATATGATGTGTCTGTGACAATTACCCCGAAGACCGAGGAGGTTCACTAATGAATCAGTATCAATTAGCTGTAACCTGCCCCAACTGTGACGAGACAATTCTCGGCAATATCGTGGCGGACTTTACAAATCCAAAGGGCGTCGTCCTTTTGGATATGTTCGCTTGCGAAGCATTCGTTTGCGAAAACTGTGGTACCACAGTTATTACCGGTGATGCCGACTGTATGTACGAAGTAGAGGAATCTGAGGAGGATGAGGAAGAATGAACATCCAATTCTACATTCCCAAGAGCCAAACAATTCCCACACAGTTGAGAGTTCTGGTCGATGGGCACCATGTCTACTACGACCCCGTGCCTGACGGCTTCGGATACGACTTCCAATTCTTCGGTAACGAAACCGAAGAGGAGGCCATGAAGATTGTAGGCGAACTTGCAAGCATCATGTGCAGTCAGTCCTACGACCATGGAAGTCAGTGGAGAGTTGTTTCTAAAGAAGTTGTCCAGCAGGAAGAGCGTTACAGATGCGGAGTCATAATCCGTGTAATGTTCCGAGTGCGTGATAGCTATTAAGATATCATGCCAAAAAGAAAATACTATCGTAAGTGCGGGATTTGTGGTCGAAGACACGAACAGTCCGAAATGGTTAGAACAGAAATGTCACCAAACGGATGGCTGTGTTGTGACTGCTGGGTCTCCGAACACCCGGAAGAGGAGATGAATACATAATGCGAGTACCTATTGAACTGGTTACCGGCTCTGATGTTGAGCGATTCACAAAGGCAGTACAGACTGTCGACTGTGATGTCCGACTGGTCGGTAAGGACGAAAACGGTAACGACTGGGAGCTTTCTGCGAAGTCTTTGTTTTGCTCCCTTATCCTTGCCGCACAAGTTCAGCACCGTGAGCACACCGCACATGAGGTTGACTGGAACACCATTTGGTGTGAGTGTGAAAAGGATATTTACCATTTGATTGGTGAATTCGTTAAGGAGTAGAATTCGGATGGAGCAGCAGGAGCCGACCGAAAAACAGATAGTGTGTGTAAACATTATCGTTAATCAGCTCCATATAAGTCCTCCAACCGAATTTACAAAAGCCGCATACTCTGATTTCATCACAGAGTATATGGCGGAATCTAAGAAAAGGCCTTACGAAAGGCGTAATAATATTGAACTGGAAGCTGGCGATACATCGAGTATTGATGCGTTTGTCGACCAATTCCGTATCGTAGAGAGGGGTGCATCAGGATGACTCAAGAAGAAATGAGGCGTCTGATAGACGCGCTAAGTAGACCTGTTCCAAGGCCGACTCCGTCTCAAATGTATGCACAGCCGGTATATCAGCCGCAAGGGTTTGAGCCGGGCGTATACCACCTATCCAGAGATGACGAGTATATGGCAGAGCGTTCTTGGATTAAAAAGATGTTCGCTGACGCAGTTATCGGCTCTTCTCAAGAAAGCGACCGCCATCCACGCCATGTGCACTTTATTCGCCCGAGGAGAAATGTTGAATGCCCTGGGACTCCAAGACGCAGAATGTACGAAGATATGTTTTCTTCCTGGGCGACTGGGCAAGTATCACAACCTAAAGAACCAGCGGAACTGACCGCAGGAGACACATCGCAACTTGATGATTTTCTTGGCGGGTTTGCAAAGCGGGAGGCGTGATTATGGGTATTTCTGAATATAGATACGCCGCCCAGGAGTGGGCTTCCGTGTTTGACGACACAGATTACGCAATCACATATCGAACTTCCACTGGCGGCGAATATGTGCGATACGTTCGTCCTCCAAAGAAATCAAAGGAGCCTGAATTGCAGACCGGAGATTCTGCTGCATTGGACGCTTTCTTAGGAGGCTTTGCCAATGCGCAGAAATAATTTTTCGTCTGCTGCAGACCGCAGATGGCAGCGCAGATATGAGCGCATCCAACAACGGAGGGGAGAAGAGCTCGAGCGAAGAGACAGACGAGGTAGAGACGAGGTATACGAAACGATAAGCCCTCACGACCTGGGCATAGACGCTCTTATAGCGTCAAGCCCTACCTTCACTGTAACAATTCAGCGACCAGGCGAGCCGAACCGTAATGGCTCAGTGATTTCTGAGGATGTATGGGACGCAGCTTGGACTCGCCACATGCAGGAAGCTAACCGGAGAGCAAATGAAAGTCGAAGAAGTCTTTCGGATGAAATAACAGCGTATATAGCGACAGACGAGAATAACGCAGAAGAGCGTATCCAACTGTGGCATAGAATACGCGATTTGTTCTACCAAGAAGCGCGAAATGCTTACGAAGCTCGTAGAGTCGGCGAAGAGGTTCACGAGCAAGCCACCGAAGAATTTTGTGGGCATAGGGCGCAGACTATGGTTGTAGACGATTACTTCTCCGGTACATTACAGTTCCGCAATGGCGACTACATCATTATCGACGACCTAGTTCCTGCGTTTGAACAGGAGCCGGATTTGAAACCCGGAGACGCATCTGAGCTTGATAGTTTCTTGGGGAACTTTCTTGCACCTGGAGCGTAGTTTTTAAGGAGGTAAATTGTACCTATGTTCAAAGTAATTATTGCTGGCGGCAGATCTTTCTATGACCACGAATTACTTTGTCGGACGATGGACAATTTACTGTCCAATATTACAGATGAAATACAGGTAGTCTGTGGTATGGCTCGTGGAGCCGATTCTGTTGGAGATGTGTATGCAGCCGAGAAAGACTACTCGGTAAAATACTTTCCGGCGGAATGGAATAAGTATGGTAAGTCAGCCGGCTTTAGACGAAACGAGCAGATGGCAGAATATGCCGATGCGCTTGTGGCGTTCTGGGACGGCAAAAGCAAAGGCACTAAGCATATGATTGATACAGCTCGCAAGCACGGACTGAAGGTGCGTGTCATTCCGTATCAGGTTGAGCCTTTGCCAAGAATGCTACGACCGGAGGATGATATAACATATGAAGACTGAAGAATGGAACCGCAAAGGTTACACGATGGTCTACAATGTGAGTGAGGCTGGCATCGACTTCGAGCCAACTGACGACCTCGTCAAGGTTAGCGTCCTTGCAAGATACAATTTGAACGCTGAATACCGTGTGTTTCAGGTTGGAGCCTCCTATGCACGGTCTATGAAACCGTCGTTTTATTATGTAATTTCGACCTCAAAATCCAGCGCAAAGCAGAAATTCCGTCAGATTTTCTCGTGGCTTGATGTTATCTACTGCGTTGAGCCGCTCTTGCCGGACGCAGCAGAAGAGATTTTGTCTGCGCCGGCAAAATACATAATCATATGATTGACCTCGGCAATGTGTATTTTTGCTGTGATGAGTGCTCATTATGTGATGGTGTAGAGCACAGACTGAACCTTGCCGACGACGGGTACGGTCTACAGCTTGAATACTGCTGGTGCGACAAAGTCGGCGGAAAGTTTTACGCTTATGGCTACTGCCCGGATTCTATTATCCAAAAACGGAAAAATTCCAAAAATGGGAAACGGAAGACCGGCAGTGCATACCGTCGCTATATGAAAAAGCTAAAGTTCGAAAGGGCGAAAGCAATCGGCGACACGACCTGCAACCCTGCAGTCGGTTGGGTCAAGAGCGACTTCATTGACGGCGAGTGGGTTGATGGCACATATATGAAATATCCCAAGAATTCAAAACGACAGAGATGCTACAAGAGGCAATCGAATAAGCGAATTCGGAAGATGGATGTTCCGATGCGGGGCAACGGCTACCGTAAACCTTTCGATTACTGGTGGCTTATCTATTAAGGAGTGATGATAATGAGCGTCGTTGCAGCCAGAGTTTACAAAGACAAAATTGTAATGGCAGCAGACTCAATTATCGTGCGTGGATGGTCGAAACGAACAGACCACGATATCGTTAAGATTAACGAAATCAATGGAATGATTGTGGGAGGAACCGGATACGCACAAGAACTTAGCTTGATGTGGCAATATATGACCACGCACAAGCCCGCAACAGCAACCGAGAAGGATGTACTCACTTTTGTCGTGGAGTTTTCCAGATGGAAGCGAGAACTGATTGGTAACGGAAGCGTAGATAACACATACCTGATGGCATATGACGGTCATCTCTTCCAGATTGAAGATATGCTGGTCTATGAGGTTAGTGAGTACAGCGCTGTTGGAGCCGGTCAAGACTTCGCAAACGCTGTGCTGTATATGGGTAACGCACCGAGAGATGCTGTAAAGGTAGCTTGCGAGCTTTCTTGCTTTGTTGCTGAACCCATTATTGAATATGCAATGCAAAAATAAGCGGACTGGTTAATTCCAGCCCGCTTTTGTTTTACCCGATAAAAAGATACCCGTTCTTGAGACCCCACGCCTGAGCCTTTGACTCCACGCACCACAGATACTTAGCCAGTGACGGATAACCATTCTCCTCGTCAATAGCAGAAATGTAGTCCTTGACTTTGTCGAAGACTTTCATTACAAAGTAAGTTCTGCTCAATGTGTCTCTGTCTGAGGCGAACATCGTTGGGTCGATAACTTGCCCATCACGCTCCAGAATGAAGCAGTGCCTGCAGTAAACGCTGTCTATGGAACTAACAAAGCCGTATGCTATACGCCATTCTCCTGACTCGAACCTTGAAAACTCCTTCGATAATACAAAGAATATGTTCGTGTAGCATTCCTTGGCTTTGATATGGCGCTTGTATTTCTTATACACGGTTTCGCTCAGTTCTGTGTTTAGGAAATGCTGTTCCATACGCTGCTCCTTTCTGGGTGATGGTGCAATTATACAACCAACTACCAACAAAGTCAAATAGGTGGTGAATATATGAGCAGGTTTTCTGGTAAATGCGACTTCTGCGACGAGATTGAAATCTTTGGTCTGGAGCGCATTTTGAATTCAGATGTATATGTTGGCGACAGCGAAGAGCCGTTGAAGCTTACCTGCCTCGCCGACTGTGTACCATATTTCCCTCATATCGTTTCTATCGCACATCACGACAATGTGAAAAAGCGTAGTTATATCCGTCTGACTGCTAAGTCGTGGGTTGACATAGAGGAAGAACGATACGGTCACTTCAGACTTCACGACCACTATCGAAAGACATTACAGGAGGAAATAGAGCGGGCCCGACAACCCGACTACTCCTTGTAATATAGGAGCTGGCCTTTGAGGTCTAGGTTCCACCAATGGATGGGAGATTCCCGCCACAACGGCGCTCTGGGAAATGGCTCAAACTCTCCCGGCAAATTAACAATGGGGTTCCCGCACGGTGAAAGCGCTCCAATAGGAACCCGGCGCTGTTGATAATGTCAATAAATATTTACATTAACGAGCTTAATGTGCGTATTTATTTACATTATGATACGCAATAATTGCGTATTTTTGTCCAACGGAATATGCAAAAGGAGGTAATTACATGGGTACTGTAAAAATTAGTAAAGGTAATAGCAAGTTGGGTGCAATTCCGAGCGTGTCATTGCCTTCAATCAAGACTTGCCGGAACTGTGCGTGCCAAGAGAAGTGCTACGCACAGAAGCTGGAACGGCTGCGTCCGGCAGTTCGCAACGCTTACCAACACAATTTAGAGGTCTGGATTAAAGACCCCGAGACTTATTGGCGGGAGGTCGAAGCATCGATTATGATGTCTCGATTCTTCCGCTTTCATGTTTCCGGCGACATTCCGTCGTTTAAGTATCTCGTCAATATGGTTGAGATTGCACGGCGGCAGCCACACTGTGAGATTCTCTGCTTCACCAAGAAGTACAATCTCGTCAACGAGCTTATTGAACAGGGCGGCGAGTTGCCCAGTAATTTACATATGATTTTCAGCGGTTGGGTTGGCCTTGAGATGGCTAACCCTTTTTCTTTACCCGAAGCCCATGTCAGATATCGTGACGGTTCTACGACCGCTCGTGAGGATGCAGTCGAGTGCAGTGGAAACTGTACTGAATGTGCTCTGACAGAGGGTGGATGCTGGAGCCTACAGAAAGGACAACAGGTGGTTTTCAATGAGCATTAACCTTCCAATTAAGCGGGATATGAGGAAGCTTCTTTGCGAAGTACAAGCTGAGTACGACCGACAGGTGAATGCTACTGAATACTTCCGTAAACAGTGCCAAGTGTTCCGTAAAGACCAGGAAATCCAAGGGCTGGAGACTCAGGTTGCGGAGTTGCGCCGTCGAAGTCTTCATGTAATGAGCGAGGCCGAATACAACCTTGCAGAGAATTTCCGGCACTATCACTACAAGAAGTGCGACAACGGAAGCACATTCCAGTACGAGTTATCTGGAACCGGCATCGGAACGATTATTTCTATTATATGCCCGGTTTGTGGCGAGCGCAAGGACATTACTGACACCGAAAGTTGGTGACTAATGGCGGAATTATTGTTATTAGCGGCAGCCGTATTCTTTGGAATTATGTTCGGTGTATTTATTGTAAGCAGTGCATTTGAGATTGCTGGAGTATGGGGACTAATACTTTTGGTCGCCGTAATAGCGATTGGTTTTGCAATCGCACATTCCTCAAACAGTGGAGGTGAGAAGAAATAATGGCTAATTACTATATCTCAGACCTCCATCTGCGTCACGCAAATGTGATTAGACTCGACGGCAGACCATTCCCCAACATGGAGGAAATGGAAGCCGAGATTATCCGTAGGTGGAATAAACGAGTAACACCGCAGGATACGGTATATATCCTCGGCGATTTCTGTTGGCAGACCAGCAACGCCTGGGTTCCCATCCTGCAACAGCTCAAAGGACGCAAGGTGTTGATTCGTGGCAACCACGACCCGAAACACATCGACGGCAAACTCGCCAAGATGTTTGACGACATCAAGGACTACAAGGAAATCACCGATAATGGCCGGCGGGTGTGTATGTCGCACTTCCCGATTATGTTCTACAACAAGTCATACCACTCCAACAGCTATATGTTGTGCGGTCATGTTCATACCACCAAGGAGAACGAGTGGTTAGAGCGGTGGCGTGCTGAGTTGAGAAAACAGCAAGTGCAAGACGGCGTTGGTAGCTACGGAAATGTTATCAATGTCGGATGTATGATGCCGTATATGGATTATACGCCACGCACATTAGATGAGCTGATTGAAGGAGTTGGTTGGCGTGCTTGATTCTGATTGGGATTATATCATCGAGAGCGTCGTGAGCAAGAGCCACAAAAGGCGGAACAGAAATCACGATTTAATCATCGGTAAGCGATGTATTGTTCCAGACGACCAACGACCTCCGTACCGCATCGGGTCAATGATTATCGAACCGTTCGGTAATCATGCGTCGTCAAGGCGGTTTTACACCACGGCTGTTCAGAGAATCGACGAGACGGATGATGGGAAGCTCGTCATGGAAACCGAGAATTCCATCTATACATTCACACCAATACAAAGGAGTGAAGACAGTGATTTATCTGGATAATGCCGCAACGACTCCGATTGACCCTCGCGTTAAAGAAGCAATGCTGCCGTTCCTGACGGAGCAGTTCGGCAACCCCGGAAGCCTGTACAAGCTTGGACGAGATGCGAAAGCCGCAGTCGAAAAGGCTCGTGAGCAGGTGGCAAAGTTTATGGGCGCAAAGCCAGAGCAAATCATCTTTACCTCTGGAGCGACAGAAGCCAACAATATGGTGTTCGAAATCACAAGACCGCATCTGGTATCTATTGGCAAAACGCACATCTTGACATCTCAAATTGAGCACAAGAGTGTTCTGCGCTCTGTCCGTAGATTGATTGATGAATGCGGCTTCGAGGCGACATTCGCCGGTTTGTCCAGAACATTTTCCAGATACCCAGACAACCTTGGCCAAAGCATGTGCGACAAAACAGGCTTAGTTTCTGTCATGTATGCCAACAACGAGATTGGACATACATTTGATGTGAGACATATTGGTTTGGTGTGTAGGCGCCGTGGTATTC
>JAEIGA010016334.1_pt1 | contig 11303 bp, 10 predicted proteins | sample 9270691 | NCBI WGS metagenome assembly JAEIGA01 (sample SAMN17057246, study PRJNA624740) | gut metagenome | biome: biome; isolation source: fecal sample | host: Bos grunniens | place: China: Xizang | collected 2019
ACAAGATCGTTGAGGGTACCCGTGAGAGAATCCAGATGTTCGAAGGTACCGTTATCGCCAAGAACGGCGGCGGCATCTCCGAGACCTTTACCGTCAGACGTATTTCCTACGGCTGCGGCGTGGAGAAGGTATTCCCCATCCACTCCCCTAACGTTGTTAAGGTCGACATTATCCGTTACGGTAAGGTAAGACGCGCTAAGCTGTACTACCTGCGTGACAAGATCGGTAAGGATTCCAAGGTTAAGGAAAAGAAGTAATTCTTCCGTAACACGAAGAGAAAAGGACTGCATTTTGCAGTCCTTTTTTCTGTTTTTCACCCCAATTTCCTCCAAAACGGCCACTCTACTCGGGGTAGACCGTGCGTAGAGTTGGGGTAGACAAATATTGATTGGAGCGTAGAGGCAGGCAAGGCAACGGTTTCTTGACCTTTTGGGGCAGGTATTATATAATAAAGTATCGAAAGCGCATCGGTATGCGCGACCGAACGAAAGGAATTACTCTTATGAACCCCGCAAAGCCTATCATACCGATTTTCTTCGCCGTTGACGACAATTATGCCCCCTACCTCGCCGTTTCCATGCGCTCGCTGATCGACAATGCGTCGCCTGATTATCAATACAACATTTATATTCTGATCGACAAGCTCAACGAATTCAACACCGCCGTCCTTTGCAGCATGGCCACCGATAACGTCGGCGTTGAAACGATCAACGTAACCAAAAAATTAGATGCATTTGGCGATATGCTTCACCTGCGTGACTATTACACTAAGACGACCTACTACCGCTTCTTCATCCCAGCCCTGTTCCCCCAGTACGAGCGCGGCTTGTATCTGGACTGTGACATCGTTGTCAAGGGCGATATTTCGCAGTTGTATAACGTTGCGCTGGGTGACAATATTCTGGCCGCCGCTCCCGAGGAGGTCATGCTCATGGTGGACGTGTTCGGCACCTACGTGGAAGCCGTGCTGGACGTTCCTCGCAACGAATATTTCAGCGCAGGAATTCTGGTCATGAACCTTGAAAAGATGCGCCGCGTTGCACTGGAGGAGCAATTCGTTGATATTCTCGGCCGCCGCACCTTCCGCGTTACACAGGATCAGGACTACCTCAACGTGCTCTGCCGCGGTGATTTTCTCATGCTGGATTCGGGCTGGAACAAAACGGCCTGCTACGACGCGCCCGTCGACACCCCCGTCAACATCATTCACTACAAGATCAACTGGAAGCCTTGGCATTATAAGGGCGTTCGCTTTGAGGAGGACTTTTGGCACTACGCAAAGATGACTCCCTACGCCGACATGCTGTACGCCATGCGCGACGGCTACAGCGATGCGCAGATCGCCAACGATCAGCTGCAATATGAAAATCTCGTCGCGCAGGCCTTGAGCGACACCACCAAGGCACGCAGCGGCATTCTCGTTTGATTATTTTTTGGAGGAACCAATCATGGAACTGGCACCGGATCGCGTGGAAGTACTAAAGCGCATCGAAGAATACGAGCGTTTGGGATATTTTGACCGCGACGTAGAAAACGATCCCCCGACTCGCCCCTTGCGACCCGGCGAGGTCGATTATACCCTGAAAAAGCTGTCCTCCCGCATCGCCAGCGAGATTGCCAACGAGGTTGCGCGTCGCCATTTTGACAAATGCATCAAACGAGGCGATCTGGTGATCAAGGAAGTGCGCGGCATCGAAAATTACCGCGCCGTCAAGGATCGAGGCGTGATCATCACGGCCAATCATTTCAACGCTTACGACAACTACGCCGTGTTCAAGGCCATTCAGAAGGATCTGGGCAGACGCCGTCTGTATAAGATCATCCGCGAGGGCAATTACACCTCTTTTCCCGGTCTTTACGGCTATTTCTTCCGCCATTGCAACACGCTTCCCCTGTCGGCTGACCACCGCGCTTTCCGCGAATTGCGCGAGGCCATCGGCGTTTTGCTTGGCCGCGGCGAGAAGATCCTGATCTATCCCGAGCAGGGTATGTGGTGGAACTATCGCAAGCCACGCCCCTTGAAATCGGGTGCGTTCCATTTTGCCGCCAAGGAAAACGCCCCCGTTCTCCCCTTCTTTCTGACCATGGAGGACACTGACCGTATCGGCGCCGACGGCTTCCCTATCCAAGCCTATACGGTGCACATTTTGCCCGCCATCGAGCCCGATCCCACCCTGACTGCACGCGAGAACGCCGAGCGCATGTGCGAGCTCAACTACGAAGCGTGGAAGCAAACCTACGAGCAATTCTACGGTATTCCGTTAACTTACACGACCGAACAATGACGGAGGGCAATTATGCTTTACATATTTATTATTGTTGGTGCGATGATCGTAATCGCGCTCGTCAATTCCCTTCTGCTTGCCGATCCGTCGTTGCCGCAGGTGGGGTTGATCGCGCTGTCCACGTTGCTTGGCACGATTTCCGTCATTGCGTGGGACGGCGTCGTCGCTCTTCTGATTCGCCGCTTGCCGCTCCCCGAGCGTTGGTTTGCGCCTGCCAGTCGGCTGTTTGCCGTGGGCAAGCGCGAGCGCAGCTTTTATCGCAAGGTCGGTATTAACGTGTGGAAGGATCACGTTCCCGAGCTTGGCTGTTTTACCGGCTTTCATAAAAGCGAATTCACCTCGCCTGACGATCCCACCTATCTCGCCCGCTTTTTGCTGGAATCCAACTACGGTGTGGCCATTCATCTGGCCAATGCCCTGCTCGGCTTTCTGATCGTTCTGTTGCCTTGGTGCTCGTCTCCTGCCATCGCCTACCCAATTGCGCTGGTCAATATGATCCTGAGCCTTTTGCCCGTGGCGGTTCTCCGCTTTAACACGGTGCCGCTTCGCAATATTTATCTGCGCAGTCTGAAAAAACAAAATTGACTATACCAACTCCATAAAATAAAATTGATGCGGAAACGGTGAAAACCATTTCCGCATCATCCTTTATGCACGGGAATTATTTCATTCGCTTGAAAAGTCTTGACCAAACGAGAATGATGGCCTGGCCGGGCGCACCGAGAATGTAAAGCAACCACACCTCGGGAATGCCGAAGACCATAAAGCTGACGTGGATCGAGGCCAGCACGGACCACATAAGGAACGATACGATCCAGAAATTACGACGGCGATTGAACCAGACCGAATTAAAGATCAGCCAAAGCACGCAAGAGGCAGGAACGGCATACAGAAAGGCCAGCCAATGCACCTTAGCCGCAGGATTGATCAGCTCGATGATAACGAAAACAAAAGTCGCCAACAGCCAGACAAGCAAAACGCTGACGCCTGTAATGTAGGCGTGCGTCAGAACCTTGCGGTGCTTATTCTTTTCCTTTTCGGAGATCTCCTCCTCATTTTCCAGCCAGATATGCTCCGTTTCCGTTCCGCTGTGATCCTCAGATACGAGGTAATCCAAGCTGACGCTGAACATATCCGCGATCGTCTTGAGAACGGCAATATCGGGCAGCGACTCGCCACGCTCCCATTTGGAAACGGCCTTATCGGTATAGTTCAGCTGCTCGGCAAGCTCGAGCTGAGTCATATTATTCTTGCGGCGCAATTCTATGATGTTGCGCGCGATGATCGTTTTCAAATCACTCATACGACAGTTTTCCTCCTGTTCGCATCATTTTTTGCTCATTCGGCACTTTGTACCGATAGTTTTTATATTATAGCACCTTTTTTACTTGTGCGCAAGAGGAAAACGAAAAAAAGTCAGATTTTTCAATCAAAAAATCCCCTCCTCTACCGTGAGTAGATTTTCTCTCGACTGGTAGTGGAATATTGTCAAAAGCTCTCTACTGCTCGGGAAAAAACCCTCTACCGCGCAAGGATGTCGATGGATTGACTCGCGCGCCTCTTTGTGGTATTATAATAGAGGTTGGAGGGCCAAACGGATTTTGCCCGTTCCCCCACACCCCCAAAAGGAGAACTCAAATGAATTCTTACACGATTTTTACCGATAGCGCTTGTGATATCATTCCTGAAACTCTGCAAGCCTGGAACGTCAAATACGTCAGCTTGACCTTCCGTTTTCAGGATGATGAAAAGGAATACACCGAGAGCGACATTCCCTCCTCTGCGTTTTACAATCGCATGAGAGGCGGTGCCATTGCAAAAACCGCAGCTGTCAACTCAGAAACCTTCCGTGCCGCTTTCGAGCCTGAGCTCGCAGCAGGACACGACGTGCTTTATATCGGCTTTTCTTCCGGTCTGAGCACCACCTATAATTCAGCTCGAATGGCCGCGCAAGAGCTGGCTGAAAAATATCCCGAGCGCACCGTTCTCACCATCGACTCGCTCGCCGCGTCGGCAGGCTTTGGTCTGTTGGTTGCCATGGCAGTTGAAAAGCGCGACGAGGGAGCAGATATCCAGACCGTTGCCGAATACGTCAAAGGCCTCATTCCCCGTCTTTGCCACTGGTTCACGGTGGACGATTTGGTCTATCTCAAGCGTGGCGGACGCGTCAGTCCCACCGTTGCATTCGTCGGCAATCTGCTGGGCATCAAGCCCGTGCTTCACGTTGATGACGAAGGTCACCTGATCAGCATGTCCAAGGCGCGCGGAAGACGCGCTGCTATCGTCGCTCTGGCACAGAAGTACGGCGAGCTGATCGAAGACCCCGCAAACAACACGGCATATATCTCGCACGGCGATTGCATGGACGACGCACTCATGCTCAAAGAAATTCTCGAATCCCAATACGGTGCAAACGTCAAGCTGATCACTCCCGTCGGCACCGTCATCGGTGCTCACTCAGGCCCCGGTACGCTCGCTCTGTTCTTCGTAGCAAAGCACAAATAATTCCTGCCGAAGCGGCAGTTAACATTCTTTTTTGATTCGTCTGCTCCCCCCGCAGACAAAATCCCGAAAGGAGTTTTTCAACACATGGATAACATCACAATGGAAATGGCTGAGAACGAAAACGTTGTCAAAAACGACGACCAGTTTTTAGACGGTCACCTGTTTGCCAAAATGGCACAGGGCGGTGCGGCACAGCTTCGTTCCAACGCCGAAGAAGTCAACAAGCTCAACGTGTTCCCCGTTCCCGACGGCGACACGGGCGACAACATGCGCATGACCATTGAAAGCGGTATTGCCGCACTCGAAAAGGTCGAGTCGGACAATCTCGCAGAGGTCATGGAAGCACTCTCCCACGGCATGCTGCTGGGTGCGCGCGGCAACTCGGGCGTTATTCTCTCCCAGCTGTTTGCAGGCCTTGCCAAGGGCTTGAAGGATTGTGAGAAGGCAGATGCACATACCATCGGTCAGGCTATGCTGATCGGTGTTAAGCAGGCCTACAATTCGGTCATGACCCCCACCGAGGGTACCATTTTGACCGTTGCACGCGAAGCAACCGAATACGCGGTAGCACATATCACCCCCGAGAGCACCGTTCGCTCGCTGTTTGGGGATCTGATCAGCGAAATGTACGCGTCTCTTCAGCGCACGCCCGAAATTCTGGCAGTGCTCAAGCAGGCAGGCGTTATCGACAGCGGCGGAGCAGGTCTGTTCTACATCATGGACGGCTTTAACCGCGTTCTGAACGGAGAAGAACTGCACGTTGGCAAGCTGACTGAAGCACCCGCTCCCACGGCCGAAGCAGCCCCCGAGATCGATCTGGACGCCTTTGGCCCCAACAGCGAAATGGTCTACGGCTATTGCACCGAGCTGTTGCTCCGTCTGCAGACCAAGAAGGTGGATCTTGATACCTTCGACGAGTCGATCATTCGCAATTATCTGATGGGCGTGGGCGACAGCATCGTCACCTTCCGCGTTGACAGCATCGTCAAAATTCACGTTCACACCAAGACCCCCGAGAAGGTGCTTGAATTTTGCCATCAGTACGGCGAATTTCTGACCCTTAAGGTCGAGAATATGTCGCTTCAGCACAACGAAACGATCGCAGAAGAAGCAGCGGCCCCCGCGCCCGCCGTCTCCCTGCCCGTGGAGAAGAAGCAGTACGGTATCGTATCCGTTTGCAGCGGTGAGGGCATTGAGGCTGTCTTTACCGAGCTGGGCGTCGACGTTGTCGTCAGCGGCGGTCAGACCCAAAACCCCTCGACCAACGACTTTTTGGATGCTTTTGCGCAGATCCCTGCCGAGCATATTTTCGTCTTCCCCAACAACGGTAACATTCTGCTGGCCGCACGTCAGGCCGCTGAAATCTATACCGAGGCAAAAATTCACGTGCTGGAGAGCAAGGATCTTGGCTCGGGCTACGTTGCCATCTCCTCGATGGATCTCAACGAAGAAAGCGTTGACGCGATTCTCGAGCAGGCCAACGAGGCCATGCACCACGCAACGACCGGCGTGATCTCCCCCTCCATCCGCGATGCGGAATTGGACGGCGTGCAGATCAAAAACGGCGATTTCATCGGCTTCGTCGGTAAACATATGTACGTTTCCGAGGCTGACATGAACGAAGCCGCCAAGGGTCTGCTTTCCCACATGATCGACGAAGAAAAGTATATGCTGACCGTGTTCAGCGGCAAATCTACCACTGCGGACGAGTCGGCTGCGCTTGAGCAGTACTTGGCCAAAACTTATCCCGAAATTGAGGCTTACTTCATCGAGGGCGGCCAGGACGTTTATCCCTATATTTTCATTGTGGAATAACGTTAAGGATTGCTTAATCCAATTGACAAACACGGCCGTTCCGTGTATAATAGGGTTGTCGCAACATGCGGCAACCCTACTTTATTATTCGCCTCTCTGAAAGGAGTGCGCTTTATGAAACAATTTTTACATTTTCAACCCCAAACGACCGCCTTCTCTCTGCCCTATCTTATGACGCGCCCCGACGGTTCTGTCGGCGAAGCGTTGCCTATGATCGTCTTTTTGCACGGTGCGGGCGAGCGCGGTGACGATCGTTCTCGTCTTGCCGTTCACGGTATCCCTCGTTATTTTGATAAGAATGAAATGCATATGGACCAGCGCGTCATCACGCTGTCTCCTCAATGCCCCGAGGGCGAGATCTGGAGCAACTTCCCTGCCGCCATCATGGAGCTGATTCTTGAGGTTGCAACGCGCGAGGGGGCTGACGTGAACCGTATTTCCATCACGGGCATCAGCATGGGCGGCTTTGGCACCTGGAGCTTGCTGGCCGCTTATCCGAATTTCTTCAGCGCGGCCGCGCCCATTTGCGGCGGCGGTGTTTCCTGGTGCATCAATACCCAAACGCCCATTCGCGCCTTCCACGGCGACGCTGACCAGTCCGTCCCGCTCGTGTATTCCCAGCTGATGGTTGACGCGGTCAACGCACGCGGCGGACACGCTGAGCTGACCATCTACCCCGGCTGCCAGCACGACAGCTGGACGAGAACGTACGAGCAGACCGACCTGATCCCCTGGTTGGCTGCAGCTGTCCGTCATGCATAAGGAGGCTGCCATGCAATACGTAACCTTAGGCAAAACGGGACTTCGTATCTCGCGCGTCGGCTTTGGCGGCATTCCCATTCAGCGAATTACCCAGCAAGAATGCACTGCGCTGTTTGATGCGGTGATCGAAGCCGGTATCAACTACATCGACACCGCCCGCGGCTATACCGTCAGCGAGGCCTATTTGGGCGAGGCTCTGCGCGGCAGACGCGACAAGTTTGTTCTCGCCACTAAAAGCATGGCACGTACCCGCGAGGCCATGGCGGCTGACATTGAAATCAGCTTGAAAAATCTGCAGACCGATTACATCGATCTGTATCAGATCCATAATCCCAACGACGCACAGCTTGACACCGTGCTCGCCCCCGGCGGTGCGATGGAGGCGTTGCTCGAGGCCAAGGCGCAGGGCAAGATCGGTCACATCGGTCTGACCGCCCACTCGCAAAGCGTTTTTGAACGCGCTCTGACGCTTGATGAGATCGAGACGATCATGTTCCCTTACAATATCGTAGAACGCCAGGGAGAGGCCTTATTTGCCCGCTGCAAGGACAAAAATGTCGGCTTCATCGCCATGAAACCCATGGCAGGCGGTGCCATTGAGGACGCGGAGCTTGCCATGCGCTATATCGTCGCCAACCCCGACGTCACGGTCGTCATTCCCGGTATGTATTGTGCCGACGAGGTATGCCAAAACGTCAAGGCGGCCGAGAACGTCGCGCCGCTGACCGATCAGGAGCGTGCGCGTTGTGAGGCGGTTTTGACGGAGCTCGGCGAGCATTTCTGCCGCCGCTGTAATTATTGTGCCCCTTGCACCAAGGGCATTTCCATTCCGTCCGTTTTTCTGTTTGAAGGCTATCTGTCTCGCTACGGTCTGGAAACGTGGGCGCGCGAGCGCTACGCCACGCTGTCCGTCAAGGCCTCGGCTTGTGTTGGCTGCGGTGTCTGCGAGACGCGCTGCCCCTATCATTTGCCCATCCGTCAAATGCTCCGCGAGAGCGCCGAAAAATTCGGTGAATAACGCTATCACGAAAGGATTTTGATTATGAAAAACACGTGCATTCTCAAACGAATCGGCAAAATTGCCCTGATCGTCCTTGCTTCCCTTTTGGCCGTATGGCTTTTGATTCAACTGGTAACAACGCTGATTTTCTTTCGATTTTTCCGCAAGGCTGACAAAGAGTTCCGTATCCCCGGGCAGTCCGACGGTCTGGTTTCGCAAGGCTTTACTTATCTGCCCGACCAGCAGGTCTACCTGCAGTGCGGCTATATGGCCGACGGCGTCAGCGCCAGCCGCATCTACGTCATTCCCAAAGCAGAGCCCGAGAAGAACTACTATATTGAGCTCAAAAATGCCGACGGTACTCCCTATACAGGCCATACCGGAGGCATTGCCGTTAGCGGCAACTTCATGTGGCTGGCCAACGACGGTGAGGGAGATGACAACTGCGTTTGGGTGATCTCCATTTACGACCTTTTCCGTCTGGAAGCAGGAGAGTCCTATACGCTGAAGAATTCCTTCCAGCCCGAAACCCGCGCGGCTTACTGCTACGCCGAGGGCAACGTTTTGTGGGTCGGCGAATTCCATCGTCCCGTTGACTATCCAACCAAGGAAACGCACGCCTTCACCGTTGCAGGCGACGTGGAGCACCGCGCCCTGATCGCTTGCTATCAGATGGATCATAGCAACACTGAAACCGGTCTTGCGTCTCTTACTCCTATCCGTTTGGTATCGGTTCCCGATCACGTTCAAGGCTTTGCTCGCGACGAATACGGTCACTTCGTTCTGTCCACCTCTTACGGTCTCTCCAAGTCGCACCTTCTTTTCTACGATGATATCACGGTAAACGCGCCCGACGCCACGCTTGACGTGAACGGCATGAGTGTTCCCGTATGGTTCCTGGATGCAGACGTACAGCACGATGACCTCGTATGCCCTCCCATGAGTGAAGAAATCGTCATTCACGATGGCCGCCTCTTCTACCTGACCGAGTCTGCCAGCGAAAAATACATTTTCGGTAACTTGATCCGTGGCCGCCACGTTTACAGTCTGCCCATTGAGCACTAACACCCCAAAATATAGGAGATTTCTATGAAAAAACTCACCTTCGGCACTCCCGAAACGTTGGTTCCCTCCGTCTTTTGTGACGACTTCCATTACGAAGAGCGCCCCATTTCTTATCCAATCGACCGCATTCGCTTCAAGACCAACGCCCGCGGCTGTCGCATTGAATTTCCCATGCAGCCTGGCGAGCAGATCTTTGGTCTTGGCCTTCAGCTCAAAATCTTCAATCTGACAGGCCGCCAGATGGTCACTCGCGTCAATTCCGACCCCATCGCCGCCACGGGCGACTCGCACGCTCCCGTTCCCTTCTTCGTCAGCACGGCTGGCTACGGCATCTATTTCGATACCGCCCGCTACGTTGAGTTCGATTTTGGTCGCCCCCGTGCGGGCAGACCGAGTGAGTACGAGGGTGAGCGCGAGATCGCCGTTTCGACCGAGACGCTGTACGCACAGCGCGAGCTGGCAGGCGAGGTCACCATCGCGGCACAGATCCCTGCCGCAAGGGGTATTGACGTCTATATTATTGAAGGCAAGACCATCACCGATATCGTCAGCCAGTACAATATGCTCTCCGGCGGTGGCTGTGAGGTTCCCGCGTGGGGTCTTACGCCATTCTATCGCTGCTGCTCCCGCTATTCCCAAGAGCAGATTCTCGACACGGCAAAATATCTGCGCGAGCGCGATATGCCCGTCGGCATTCTCGGTCTTGAACCGGGCTGGCAGACCCGTGCCTACTCCTGCTCCTTTATGTGGAACGACAAGCTCTACTCCGATCCCAAGAGCATGGTCAAGGAGCTGACCGACATGGGCTATCACATCAGCCTGTGGGAGCATTGCTTCACCCATCCGACCTCCCCCTTGTACGCCCGTCTTGAGGGCAAGCACGGCGACTTTGAGGTCTGGGGCGGTGTCGTACCCGATCTGTCGCTCCCTGAGGTGAGAACCACCTTTGCTGACCACCACAAGCAGCACGTGATGTTTGATACCATCGACGGCTTTAAACTGGACGAGTGCGACGGTAGCGACTATATCAGCAGTAGCTGGTCCTTCCCTCTCCTCTCCGAGTTCCCCGGCGGCATGGACGGTCAGCAGTTCCACACCATGCTGGGCACGCTGTATATGAAAACCATGCTCGAGGCGCTGGACGGCAAGCCCACCCTCTCCGAGGTCAGAAGCGCAGGCTCGCTGTGTGCTTCCTACCCCTTCGTGCTTTACAGCGATCTGTACGATCACAAGGACTTCATCCGCGGCCTTGCTACGGCAGGCTTTTCTGGGCTTCTCTGGACACCCGAGCTGCGTGATGCCAAGAGCCGCGAGGAGCTCATCCGCCGTATGCAGACCGTTGTATTCTCGCCCCAGTGCCTGATCAACGGCTGGTATTGTGAAAAGCTGCCTTGGCTGGATCACGACTGTGAGGACGAGATCCGCGCACTCATGCAGGAACGTGAAAGATTGATCCCCAAGCTGATGGACGCCTTCAAGCGCTATCACGAATGCGGCATCCCGCCCGTGCGCGCGCTGGTCAGCGATTACACGTCCGACCCCGAAACCTATCGCATCGACGATCAGTATTTGTTCTGTGACGATATGCTGGTCGCCCCCATGGTGTGCGGCGAGCATACAAGACGCGTCTATCTCCCCGAAGGTACGTGGAAGGACTACCACTCCGACACCGTATATGAAAGCGGCTGGATCGAGGTCACGACCGAACAGATTCCCGTATTTTTCAAGCAATAAGCATAAAAAAAGAAAGGCCTCACGGCCTTTCTTTTTTATGTCCTTATTCCTTGATCACCTTGCAGAATACCAACACCTGAATGACGATACCTGCAGTGACGTAAACGTCGATCAGCGCACCGAGAACCTTGAAGATC
>JAEIGA010016335.1_pt1 | contig 11303 bp, 14 predicted proteins | sample 9270691 | NCBI WGS metagenome assembly JAEIGA01 (sample SAMN17057246, study PRJNA624740) | gut metagenome | biome: biome; isolation source: fecal sample | host: Bos grunniens | place: China: Xizang | collected 2019
ACCATAATTGATATATTAAACTTGTCAATTAATCTTTGTATTTTTTCAAATATTGATTTTACACTACCTTTATAATAATTAATCTTGTCATTTGCTACCACCTCTTGATATTGTGGATATTTAGAAGCACTAAAACTTGATAGCATAATGTATTTATTGTTAAAAAACTTATTTACAATAAAACTTTTTGTATATACAACTTTTTGATTTTTTAAGTCATAGACTTTTACACCTATTTCAAATGGAAAAACTCCATCAGGTGCAAATATACTTCCTATTGTTTCAGTATCAGTAAAAAGTAGGTATTTTACCTTATCAATATTTATTCTTTTACCTTTTATTATTTTTTTCATATTTTTTCTTATCTCCATTTCATAATTAGTTTTTTTACCTTTACCCCCTAATTATTGAAATAGTAATAAATGAATATAACCTAAATTGTCAAAGAACAAACAAGCAAATCAATGTATAATTGTTTGCTTGTATAGATTAATTACTACTTGAATAATTAACCTATACAAGAAAGCAATTATTTGCTTTCTATTTGATAATCATTGATATTATCAACTAGTTTATAGTGTTGTATTTGTGTATCTTTATATACTTGTTTTTTCTTGTATATAATCTCTTTTATTGTACTACTTGATAAACTACTTGATAAACTCTTTATTGAATTAATACCAACTTTTTCAAGTTCTTGTTTGTACTTATCAAAGAATTGATAAGCATTGATTAATTCTTTTTCAAGTCTTAGTAAATCAATTACACCTTTTAACTTGCTTGTAGTTTTGATTATTTCCATATTTACACAACCTTTCTTTTTTAAATAATCATTTGATACAATTAACACTTGTTATCTTGTATCTATATACATAATACCATATATATATTTTAATTACAACCCCTAAAATACACTTTTTAAAAAGTTTTTTTTAGTGTCTTGTAATTGCTTAATATCATTATAATATTACTACTTTTTAAAGTCAATTATTAAAGCATAATTTGACTTATCTTTTTATATATGTTATTATATATACATCAAGAAAGGAAAAAAGGTTTAAATGGTTGTAATTGGTTGTATAATGTTTATATTGCCTTTTATACTTGGTTTAATAGGTTGTATAATCATAATAAAAGATAAGTAAATATAAAATACTTATCTTTTTATATTGCCTAAAATAAGCACTAAAAAAGCACGATCAAACACTTATATACATTATATTGTAAATTAGTGTATAACTTTTAAAATACTACTTGTATTATATTCTATATATGATATACTTGTATTAGTTAAGATAAAGAAAGCAAATCTTAACAACTATTTACAAGTTTACATTTAATAAAAAAAACTTTTACAAATTAACAAAAAAGTATTGCAATTAAATGTATATTTGATATAATAGTATTAGATAAGATAAAGAAAGCAAATCTTATCAAGTAGTATATTAAAGAAAAAAGAAAGGTTGTGAAATTATGAATACTACAAAACAAACAAGAACAAATAAAATTATGAAAGGTTTAAAAAGAATTAAATGGGAAAACATATTTACATTATTAATGATACCATTTGACTTATATTGCATATATAGTCATATACAATTAAATGGTTATTATGATATGTTAATGTATGAGTTTATCATATACTTTGGTTTAACATTTACTTTTAGATATGTTATTAAAGATATGAGAACAAATACAAAAGAATGGTTTTCTATATTCTTTGAATAATCTAAACAAATAAAAAAGACTTTTAAAAAGTCTTTTTCTTTTTGTCTATCAAACACAAACAAATGTACGAACCACGAACCTATCAAACAAATGTTTGCTTTACACTCACTTGACAGTGGGGGTGTGTAAAGTAATTTTTCCCAAGATTTTTTTATATATAAGCAGAGCACCATACCGAATTTACAAAATTATTTTTCAAAATGCCCCTACTAAAAAAACACCAGCCAGGGTGATGGGGCTAGTGTTTCAAAGTGCCGTAGGAATGACGCTCCAGGCGTCAATCATGTCCTCGGCCATACCGTTCTTATAAAATAATCTATACACCGGATGTTGCGCGTCTGTGTACCCAAGAAGTTGGTACTGCGCAATTTCCGCTGGGTCAAAATATAATACTACGTTGTCCATAGCCCTGACCATGGCTATATACGTACTTGTGTCGATTACTTCTTCCTGCGCGCCATCTGACGAAGTCTGGCTAGTTTGTCCACCATCTCCGGCAGATTGTGCTCCGCAGTGCCCACTAAACGTTTCTCGCGTTTCATAATCTCTTTGCGCGCTAGTAGTGTCTCGTATTTCGCTCTCAACTCTATGCTGCGCGCTATCGTCGCACGTTCTTTTTTTTTAAGCTCGTGCAAACGAAGTAGCTTACGCTTCCACTTCATCTTCTTCAATTTCTTCTAATAAGTGAGCTGCGTCTCCGCCTAAGCATGCGCACATTGGGAATTCTTCAGCATTTCCTTCTGCGTCTGTTAACACTTCTACTTGTACGTGGCAGTCTGCGCCGTCATCAACGATAACATTTTCTACGTTTCTATAGAATAGACCTCCACAATTTTCGCATTCATAAACTACATAACTTGGTTTCATAATGTAATATCCTCCTATGCCCCGTTTGGGCTTTCTATATTTTATTTTTAATTGTTGCCCCATAAGCGTAAAAAATTGGGCTAAGGGTGAAAAGGATGCCCCGAAATAAATTATTTTTATTTCATTTATTTTTTACAATTTAATTATAATCAATTTTTGGGGCTTCTGTAAACTTTTTATGTTTTACAGAGCTGCCCCGATTTGGGACGGTGTCCCAATTAGCGTTTTCGGCGTTTTGGGTTTGTGTTAGCCTTCTTTCTGTTGCGCATCCATGCACAGAAAGTATATAAGCCGTCATACACAGTATAAGTCGCTAAAACTCCTGCCATGCCAGCTGCGCCATATAGGAACGCTTGCCACATAACTTTCGCACCTCCTAAGCTATAAGTCTATTCGCTCGCAAATGAACAGTACATACGCCAGAAATTAATGAGCGTTTGCAGTTCCGCTTTTTCTTCGTTGCTTAGCGAAGAGCCTTCATCTAGTAAGATTTCCAACCATTTGAGGGAAGCGGTTGCGATTTTTTTACTAACTCCGGACATTCGGTATGCACCTCCTGAGATTTTTTAATTTTTCTCTTTTTTCATTTTACACATTTATTATATCACACTATATAACCTTCTGTAAACTCTTTTAAATAATATTTTTCATTTTTTCTATGCTTTCAACAATTTCTTCATGCTTTTTGTCAATGAACTTTTGTTGAATTCCTGCTATAATAGCCAATTCTTGTGTACTGAATTGAGTATAATCAGGAAATTGAATAGCCGTTGGATGTGCTTTTACTAAACTTACTACTTCAGCAAAAGAACTTACATCTCCAAATGAAGCAAATTCTCCAGTGCATAATGAATAACTATAAGCCAATCTACGATCTGCTAATATATCATATGCGAATGAATCTGATACCCATTTGTTTTTATAAAGCCAACTATTTTTGCTTTTAATATATTTAGGTTGTGAACTATTTCCATAAACTATACGGTTCCATAATTTGCACATATTATTCCTCCTTTTTCATTTTACACTATAATTATATCACGAATTATAACCTTTTGTAAAGTTATTTCGAATATATTTCAAAATGATAAACACTATGCCACTCATACATTCCAGTGTAATAGTTATATATTAATAACTCTATACTATATTCTCCATTGTCTCTAATGGCTATACAATTATATTCTAATCCAGTCTTTTTGGAAATTACTTTATAATCACATGATGTATATTCCTTAGGACTGTTATATAATGTTCTAGTTCCAAAATAAACTAATATAGCTTCTATTGCTAGTATTAAGAAAAATATTTCATATTTCATTGTAATCATGTCTTATTCCTCCCATATTTTTTATATTATATATATTGTATTTATATTATATATTATATATTTCATTTTGTCAATAATTTTTTTTACAAAAATTGTAATTTGTTATTGACAAAAATGGAATTATATGATATAGTATATATAGTTAAACAAAGGAGGAACACAAAATGCAGAATATTGAAGTAATGTTTAGTAGCAAAGATGATAAATGGAGTACTCCTCAAGACTTTTTTGATGAATTAAACGCTGAATTTAATTTCACATTAGATCCATGTGCTAATGCATCTAATCACAAATGTGAAAAGTATTATACAGAAGAAGATGACGGTTTATTACAAGACTGGGAAGGGGAGATAGTATTTTGTAATCCTCCTTATGGTAAAGCAATTAAAGACTGGGTACGTAAGGGTTATATTGAGGGATGTAAGCCTAATACAACAGTAGTAATGTTAATACCAGCCAGAACAGATACTATATATTTTCACAAGTACATTTATCACAAAGCAGAAATAAGATTTATTAAAGGTAGATTAAAATTCGGAAATAGTAAAAATAGCGCTCCTTTTCCTTCTATGGTTGTAATTTATAAGGGGCCGGAGGAATAAGATGATTAAGGTAGCAACAAAATTAGATTATAATTTACAAGCATATCAAGAAAGATTAGGATTAGTTAATTTTTTAGTTGATAACGGAGAATTAGACGGCTATCCACCTGGAGAGTTGGACAAAGTGGCCAACTATCTTCTGTACGCAGAAGATGTGGATGCCGAAGTGGAATTAAAAGAAGGCAGTAAACATAAAGTTAGTTATGAAGAATTAATTGAAACTGCTCTTGGAGAGGGACAAATACAGAAACAAAAAGAAATGTCTATTTACAAAGTACCTAAACCAAGAATTGATAGAGAAAAAGATGCTGATATTCCTTTTATGAAAGATTTATGGGAAGCGATTGATGTAGTAACAGAACAATATCAGTATTGTAAAGATGTTCTTGATGGAAAAAGAGATATGGACCCAGAAAGAGATTTAATTCCTACATATCAAACCAAGTATTTTTTACGCGAATGGATGATTGACCTTCGCAGAGAACAATTTTTATTAAAAGATAGTTTTAGACCACCTATTGGCGCTAGTATGACGATACATGGGTACAGTGAACCAAAAGATGATTTTGGAATGTGTATTGGCCCATATGTTTTATGTCCTGGTGAAATGATGATTGATTTTGGAAATTGGCAACATATCTACAATATGTTAAAATATTATTCAGGTATGAAGGCTAAGTTAATTGATAATCCTTATCATCCTTGGTGGTGTATGTACGATTTCTTGGATGAGTTACTTGAAAAAGTAAATTGGTCTCCAGAACATGAACATATATTATTAAGAAAGATAGATAAAGTTCCAAATGAACAAATTGCTCAAGAATTGTTTGATATTAATGGAAAGTCTTATAGTGTTAATTATATCAGTACAATTTGGAAACAACACATTTCTAAGCAAATTGTTAAATATGCATATTTATGGTGGAATGAAAAACAATTTAAACCAGATGGAACTATGAGAACAATGTTTAAATGGAAAATATGTCCTAGTTGTGGAAAACAACTTTTCTTAGATGAATTAAACTTTTCAATGAAAGCTGACGGAAGTTGGAGAGATACTTGTAAGGTTTGTGCCAGACAAGATAAAATAGAAAAAGAAAAACGTAAGGAGGAACGCCGTGCTAGAAGAGATGCTAAAAAGTGTTCTTAGTAAACCAATCGTTATTACTAAAGAGCAATTAGAACAAGTACAAATATTTGTAAAAGAAACAGAAGATGGAATTGAAACCATGCTTCTTGAAGACTATTTAACTTTAAAGATTACAGACAAATTACTTACTTTATTAAATAGAGGTGAATAATTATGGATGGAAAATATAGAGTATGTCCCATTTGTGGGGAAAAGCAACCGTTAGAATTGTACTTACCAACTTCTAACAGTTGTGTCTACTCTATAAACGGTTTGTCAGTCATTTGTATAGAATGTATGGCAAAACATATAGATAGATATAGATTGGAAACAATCGACAAAATGTGCCAATATCTTGATTTACCATTTGACACTAATAAATGGATTGAGATGGAACAGAAATATGAAAAGCTTGGTCCACTACTTATTGATTATTGTTATGAAATGAGAACTGGTGAATATCAAGAAAGTGATTGGCAACAAGTAAATGCTGTATGGAAAAAAGCTAGAGATTATGGAGCTTTAGTAGATAAGATTACAGTAATACATGCAGATCTATTGCTTTTCTTAAGAAAGAAATGGGGTAGCAATAGTGATTTAACTTTAGATGATTATATGCGTATGGAAGAATATGAAAGACATACATTAAGCCATTATCCTTTTAAAGACGAGGCTAGAAAAGACGTTATTCGTAAGCTTGCTAAACTATCAGTATTATCTGACAAGTCAATTACAGCAGGTAATACGAAAGACGCAGTGTCATATTTACAAGCATATAATACATTAATGAAAGAACTTGGTATTGGTAATGAAATAGCCAATAATGAAGGAAGTATAAATACACTGTCTGAATTGGTTGCATATCTTGAGAAAAAGGGATTTGTTTTAAACTACCGAATTAATGAAAACCGAGATGTAGTAGATAAGACAATAGAAAACATGCAACAATATGTGCGTCGATTATTTAATGATAGCCAGGAAACTGCGACTGAGATGTATAATCAAAAATCTCTAGCAGAAGAGGCTGGAACTATTATTGATGATGACGATTTAGAAGCATTATATGCAAGCAATGGTGAAGAACACATAGAAATAGAAGAAACTTTAAATGAAGAAGAATTAGAACAAATGTTTAGACAGGTAGAAAATGAATTCAAATAATGAATTAGAACTTATGTTAGACGAGTATTACAATGTATTATTGGAACGTAATGATGAAGATAACATTGTAATTACTCCGGCATATGTTGATTCACATCGTCAAGAGATGGAAGATATCGTAACATTATTTACTTTATATCCAGATTATTTGATTGATGTTATCACACCAAAAGATTCATTCTTCAAACTATTCTTCTATCAGAGAGTATTTTTAAGAGTATGTATGAGATTTCAAGAAGTATCTGGAACATTCCCTCGTGCGTATTCAAAATCATTCTTAAACTTTATATCTAATATGATCCGTAGTATAATGCTTCCGGCAAGTAAAGGTTTTACCTGTGCGGACACAAAAAAACAAGCTGCGCAAATTATTGAAGAAAAAACAAACGAAATCTTTAGACTATTTCCATTCTTTGTTAATGAGCTTAACATTAGTGATGTAGATAGAGCTAAAAAGAAATATGGTAACTTTGGTTCAGATTATGCTGAGTTGGAAGTTAAGAACGGGAGTCATATGGACATCGTTGCTACAAGTAATGCTGCTCGTGGTGGACGTAGACACTGGGGTACGCTAGAAGAGTTCGCATTGATGGACGGGGATGAAGTAAACGAAATTATTATCCCATTGATGAACGTAGACCGTAGAACTGTTGCGGGAATTGTTAATCCAACAGAACCACACGCACAACAAACTATGATTACTACTGCAGGATATCGTGGAACTTACGCTCATGATAGAACGCTAGAAACATTGGTTGATATGGCAATAGATCCACATAAAGCATTTTGTTTTGGTGGAGATTTCCGTATACCAGTAATGCACAATTTATTATCTCCTGACAAAGTTCAGGAAAAACTAAAGAATTCCTCATATAAACTAGAATCATTCCTTCGTGAATATATGTCGGTATGGTCAGGAGGAAGTGAAGATAGTTATTATTCGTATGAATTAATATCTCAATGCCGTAAATTAGTTCGTCCAGAGTTTAAGCCAGAAGCGGGATTTAAAGACGGCTTTTATATAATGGCAGTCGACGTTGCGAGATTTGAAGGCGACCAAACCGTAGCATTAATATTTAAAGTATATACTACTGGAGAGAGATATAAGATTCATCTAGTGAATATTAAATTAATGAATAGTACCCATTTTAAAAACCAAGCAATCTATATAAAACAGATGGACGCGTTATTTAATTTCAAAGCGATAGTAATGGATATTAATGGTAATGGTGCAGGATTGGCGGATTACATGATTGAAGAACAACAAGATCTTCAAGGATATTATCAACCATACAGTTTTTTAAACAAAAATAAGTATTCTAACACAGAAAAACGCATTTCTGTGCGAAAATTGTACGGAATTGAAGCAAATCGTCAATTTAATAGCGATTGTTTTACAAATGCACACCTCATTTTGAGTTTAAAACGTGTTTCATTACTAATAAATGAACGACAAGCGCGTAGATACTTTGGAAAATATAAGAGTTGGAACAAAATGGACCCTGTTAAACAGGCAAATAAGTTAATTCCATACTCTCAAACAACAAAACTACAAGACCAACTTTCCAATTTAAAAGCGGGCCTAGATACAAATAGCACTATCGTGTTAACCAAAATTAAAAATACGACACGAAAGGACTTGGTATCCGCATTCGTTTATGGGCTTTATTATATTAATGAAGTCGAAGAGCTAGATAAGAAAAATCGTAATAGAGATTTCTCAAAAGCTCAGTTCAGTTTTTTAAATTAGAATAGGAGGTGAAAAAACGTGGACAATAAAGAAACTAAATATAATATGTCTGCTCTTACAGAGTTTAGAAAGTCTATCTCTAAGATGGGAACTACTGTACCTAACGGAAATGTTATTTTAGATCCAAACAAAAGACGCCGCGAACCAAACTTATCAGTAGACAATATTATTAAAACTGCCTACAATGATAAAAATGCTTGGCGTATTTATTCAAGGATTTTTTATAGCGATTCTTTGTACCGTAGAATGTTAAAATATCTTTCTACACTATTATATAATCATTATATGATTTCGCCTTTAATTGGGGCTGAAAAGAAACCAAATAAGAAGAAATTATTAAATGATTATAATGCAGTATTAAGAACTTTAGACGAAGACTTAACAGTAGAGGATTTTACAAGCAAAAGCTTATTAGACTTATTAGTAGAAGGTGAAGTTTTCTATTTCTTAGAAGAATATAAGAAAGGTGCATCTTATTATTATAAGGCTATCAGATTACCAGCTGACTATTGTAAGATTATTGGTACAGCGGGTACACCGGCCGTAAATATCTTTGCTGTTGATTTAACTTTTATTGATACAGTAATGGCTGACTTATTAGCAAAAAACATTTTAACACAAGAAGAAATCCTAAAACAATATCCAAGAGAATTAAGAAACGCTTATTTAAACTTTAAGCACAAGAAGGGAAATCAATGGTATGTAGTACCTGCTACTAACGGTATTGCATTCACAACAGAAGATGGAAGACCACCTTTTGCTTATTTAGTTAAAACACTGGCGCGTATTGATAAGTTTGAAGTATTAAGAGATGATTATATTTCTACTAACCTAACAAAATTATTAGTACAAATTATTGATATTGATAAAGAAGGAAATCCAGAAGTTGACTTAGAAATGGCTGCTGAGTTCCACAAGAACTTAAGAGACATAGCAGAAAAGAAAAATAATGTTGATGCATTAACCACTTTAGCAAAAGAAGTAAATGTATTATCATTAGGTGAAACTGGGGACGCTTCTAAAAACTACGAATTCTTACAAACTTACTACGATCAATTCTTTGATGATTCTGGTATTTCTGCTGAATTATTTAATTCTACTACAGGAAGTACTTTAGAATACTCAGAGGCTAAAGACGAAGCATTTATGTATGAATTAAGAAAACAAATCGAGAATTGGTTTAACTATTTCTTGAGCACAATTTGTAATAAAAAAATTACGAAAAACACCAATTTTGTATTTTCTTATTTACAGACATCCTATAAGAATAGAGAGAAAATGATAGATAGTTATCTTAAAGGTGCTCAATACGGATTTAGTAAATTAGCACCACAGATTGCTATGGGAGTTAAACAACGCTACATTGAATCTCTAGCTTATTTTGAAAATGAGGTCTTAGATTTAGATACGAAACTTGTTCCCCTACAAAGTTCGCATACTCAAAGTGGTAAAAACGATAGCAATGCCGCTGCGGGAGTTAAACCTACAGAAAAAGACAGCGATGTAGGTACTAAAGAAAATGGAAGACCGGCTGTTGAAGAAGATGAGAAAAAGGATTCAACTATAGCTAAGGATGCGAGTAAATAGGAGGGAGCTACAATGAACGAATTACGCAAGTATGCTACCTTTTCAGTTGATTTCACAGGGCAACCTATGAAAGTTAACAGTATGTTTTCTCTAGGAAGAGCACGTATCTTTTATATGGGAACTAATCCCAATCGTTCTATTATTGAAGGCGAAGCTGCTTATAGATTAGCATCTTCAGTGCCAGGTACTCCAATTATCGGGTTGTATAATTACGACACAGAAGATTTTGAAGGACATGGCGATGGACAATCTGCTTTTGGATTTGTTCCACTAGACCCTAATCCTACATGGGTTAAAATAGAAGAAAACGGTAAAGAACGTGAGTATCTTGAAGTAGATGTAGTTGTTTGGGACGGACGTTTTGAGGAAGCAAAAGATATTTTAAGTGATGGTAAATCACTTTCAATGGAATTGAATCCTGCTACATTAAAAGGTACTATGATAAAACGTGGAGAACATATGTATTATAACATTACTAATGCTGAATTCGCAGGAATTACTGTATTAGGCGAAGACGTTGAACCTTGTTTCAAGGACGCATGCTTCTTGAATGCTTATAGTCGTATGGTTAGCGAGTATGCTAAGTTTATGAGTAACATACAAGAAAATGAAGAAGGAGGTATCAGTCAAATGGAAAATATTGATGAAGTAAAAGTTGAAGAAGTTGTAGAACCAGAAGTAAATACTATTGATGAAACTGAAACTGAAGTAGTAGTAGAAGTTACTGAACCTGAAGCTGAAGTTGAAGCAGAAGAACCTGCTACTGAAGTAGAAGTAGTTGAAGAAACTATTGAAACTGAAGAACAACCTGCTGAAGACGTTCAAACTGAAGAAGCTCCTGCTGAAGAAACAGAATTCGCCGCTGACGAAGACAAAGAAGATGAATCTGAAGAAGAATCTGATGATAAAGAAGATGACAAAGAAGACGAAAAAGAATGTCCAGAATGCGGAAAAAATCCATGCGTTTGTGAAAACGCTTGCAATGACAAAGAAGACAAATATAGTCTTGAAATAGCTGAATTAAAAGCTAAAAACGAATCACTTACACAAGAGCTTAATGCTGCTCGTGAAGCATTAAATAAATATACAAGAAAAGAAAAATTAGAGATTATATCTAAGTTCTCTACTAAATTAGAGAACGGAGAAGAG
>JAEIGA010016336.1_pt1 | contig 11303 bp, 8 predicted proteins | sample 9270691 | NCBI WGS metagenome assembly JAEIGA01 (sample SAMN17057246, study PRJNA624740) | gut metagenome | biome: biome; isolation source: fecal sample | host: Bos grunniens | place: China: Xizang | collected 2019
GAAATGGATCCGACGAAGATCAAGAATCTGAAGCTGACAGGAAATATCACTACTGAGGACTATACTTTCATGAGAAGTAAGATGACTTCGCTTCAGAGGCTTAATCTTAAGGAGGTGGAGAGTGTGGTTGATGGGGTGTATAAGATACCGAGCGGGGCATTTTACAATAAGAAAACATTGATGAAATGTGTCTTGCCTGACAGGTTAGAGCGGATTGAGGAAAATGCTTTTTATGGAACAGTGCTTACGGGATCCGTGGTCTTGCCTGAAGGCCTGAAGTATGTTTCTGGTTTTCGAGAAACAAAAATCACGTCTGTCCAATTTCCTTCAACGCTTGAGGTTATAGGAAATTCAGCCTTCGATAGATGCTCTTCCTTGATGTGTGAAATAAATTTGCCGGAGTCGATAAAACTGATAGAAGACAGTGCCTTTAATAGCACTGGCATCAAAGGCAATCTCTCTTTACCGCATAACCTTGAGTCGATAGGTAGTTCTGCATTTTATGGATGTCGGAATCTGACAGGCTCTTTGGTTATCCCTGATAAGGTGAAAACAATTAATAATTCTGCGTTTGGATATTGTGGATTTACTGGAACCCTTACCCTTCCTGATGGCCTGACTGAAATTCAACGTTCAGCTTTTAGCCTAACGTCATTTAAAGGTGAACTTAATATTCCCTCATCTGTAACTATAATTGGAGCCTATGCCTTTGAAATGACAAAATTCAGTGGTACTTTAGTACTCCCTTCTGAGCTCGTTTCTTTGGGCGAACGTGTGTTTTATAACTGTTCAAGACTGAGTGGAGTAATAGAAATTCCAGAGAATATACTTGCAATACCTTCGAGGTTGTTCGATGGTTGTTCCAAACTTGAAGGTATTAAACTCCATAAGGATGTAGAAGTAATAGAATCACAGGCATTTTATAATTGTACTAGCGTATATTCAATCATCTGCGAAGCAAAGAATCCTCCTACAATCAACGCGGACAGTTTTAACGGCGTTGCCAAAGACAACTTTACCCTTGAGGTTCCGGAGGCATCTGTCAACCTATACAGGAATGCAAGCAACTGGAGTGAGTTCAAGAGGATAGCCGCACATAGGGACTTTTCTATTAGTCGCAGCCTTTGCAGGACTCTCAATGAAGGACACTCAAAGACCTTTCTCCTCCGTGCTCCTGCCGGAGAGAACTGGTCCGTGGAAAGCAAACCTGATTGGGTGGCGGTTACTCCTGCTTCGGGAACTGGCAAGGTAGAGGTGACTATAACTGTTTCTGAATTGGCATCAGGCAGTGAAGATAGAACAGGAGAAGTAGTCTTCCTCCTTGATGGTAAGGAGTACCGTAGCACAATGACAGTCGAGCAGTATGACTATGAGTATGGTGACGGGGATGTAGTGACGCTCCAGGAAGCGACTGTTGGCGCCGGAGTCAACATAGTACTTATGGGAGACTGCTTTGATGCAAAGGATATCAGTGAAGGGAAATATCTTTCAGCGATGGAGGAGGCTTATGGTTATTTCTTCGATATCGAGCCATATCTGACATATAAGGATTATTTCAATGTCTATGGAATATTCGGTGTCTCAGCTGACAGCGGAATGGGAACAGCCAATACCATCCGTGAGGCTCGTTTTGGAAGTCAGTATACATTTGCTGCGGGACTGTCACCTGATTTTGAAACTATTTTTGCGGCAGCCTGTGAGGCTCCAATTGATGATAATGTAGCTCGTACGCTTGTTGTTATGATTGAAAACAGCAGCGAGTATGGCAGTCAATCCTTTATATGGGGAGACGGCTCGGCTGTGGCTGTTGTTCTGATGAGTACAGATCCTGCCCCGTACGATTTTTGTGGTGTTGTTCATCGCGTAGCAGGCGGTGAGGGGTTCGGAAAACTTGCGAATGAAGAGGTTCTTGAAAATTCATTTATACAAGCTTGCCCAAGACTATGTAATGTCGATGAGATTGAAATGATGAAATCATATGGATTTTATGAGAATATTTCTTTAAGTGGAAATTTCCACGATGTGCCTTGGTCCCATATGATATTTGATCCTCAATATTCTAATACAGTTGACGTGTATGAGGGAGCATATAAGCACACGCGTGGAGTCTTCCGCAGTGAACCGACAAGCTGTATGAATAATAATATTCCTTATTACAATGCCATTTCCCGTGAGGCAATTGTCAAAAGAATAAAAGAGTATGCGGGCGAGGAATACTCGTTCGAGGACTTCAAGGCAAATGACAAGGAATCGCTTCCGTCTGTTGCAACAAAGTCCGGCTGGATGTCGCCAGAGTACGAAGGGGTTTCACCACGCTTCGATCATATGCCGCCGAAGTTCATGGGAGAAAAGCCGACGTTCAAGAAATCAGAATTTTAAAAGCGTAGAACAATGAAACGAATATATATACCACTATTGATGGCCCTGGCATTTACCTCATGCCAGGAAAATGCCGTTGAGCCTGTGACTCCTGTCGTAGACGATGTCATGCGATTCAATCTCGTGGCTCCTGGATCACAGACAAAAGTAAGCGCTGGAACATTTGAGACCGCAGACCAGATTGGCCTCTATGTTGTTGACTATGTGGATGATGCAATACCGATGCCCCTGCAGGCATCAGGCAACAGGGCAAATAACTCTCTTGTAACCTTTGACGGCTCTGTCTGGACTCCTGATCAGACTATATATTGGGGTGATGGAAAGTCAGATGTTTATGCATACTATCCATATTCTGAAACTGTATCTGATGTGAATGACCTGTATTTTGAACTTGCCACAGATCAGGACGGCTCTGGCTATGAGGCTTCTGACTTCCTTTGGGCAAAGGCAGCAGGCGTAGCCCGGTCCGGTGGTCCAGTGGCTCTTCCTATGAAGCACCTGATGAGCAGGCTGACTGTAAAACTTGTGGCAGGTGAGGACTATATCGGCTCGCTTCCTGAGGATGCCGCAGTTTATCTTCACAGCACAGTGAGCAAAGCCCGTGTCGACCTTGAAACAGGATCAGTGGCCAGGGACCCATATAGCGGGGCAAAATCAATCAAGATGAGAAATCTCGGTATCAGGACCTATGATGACGTCAAGGCTGTTGTGTATGAGGCTATCGTAGTGCCGCAGATGCTTGAATCTTCAGTACCTCTCCTTGAAATCAATTCAAAGAGTGTTTCATATCTGCTTGAAGACTCTTTCAACTTCCGTCCTGGAGTTGCATACACCTATACCGCAACGATGAATACATCCACCACTGCAATCAAGGTGGAGATCGGTTGCGAAATCGAGGATTGGAACAATCCCGATGGTGGTGACTCCGGTGAAGACGAAGAAGGAGACAATGATTCTGGAGACTCCGGAGATGACACTGTTTACACAGACCTTTCTGCAGTTGGAACAGCTAACTGCTATCTTGTTCAGCAGGCAGGTGACTATAAGTTTAAGGCTGTTATAGGTAATACCGATGCGACAGTAGGTAATGTTAAGACGGTTGAGGTGCTTTGGGAATCGTTCGGAACAGATGAGATGCCGGATGTTGGAGACTTGATCGCGGCTGCATCATATAAGGATGGCTACATATGTTTCTCGACTCCGGAAACTTTCAGTGATGGTAATGCAGTGATTGCTGCGAAGAACTCGAAGGGTACAATCCTCTGGTCATGGCACATCTGGTGCGCTGAAGAAGGCTGGCATGAGCAGGTGTATTATAACGATGCAGGCATAATGATGGACCGCAACCTCGGTGCGACCTCTGCAACTCCTGGTGATGTCGGCGCTCTCGGACTTCTTTATCAGTGGGGGCGTAAGGATCCGTTCTTGGGCTCATCGTCAATATCCGAATCTGTTTTTGCAGTATCTACAGGAACGTGGAATGTTTCCTCGTCTGGCTCTCTTACTTTGGCTGAAGAAAATCCTATGACATTCTATACCGGTATGTACTTGGCAAAAGGATCATGGGATAGTGTTAAGACCATCTACGATCCATGCCCGTCCGGTTGGCGTGTTCCTGACGGTGGAGATGATAATGTTTGGGCGAAGGCATCTGGCATGTCTTCCTCATTCGATACAAGTAGTCTATGGAATAGTTCTGCGGAAGGAGTGAACTTTTCAAGTATGTTTGGTGAAGATGAAACCATATGGTATCCTCTTTCTGGTTATCTCGACAGCAGTCTCTACGACGTAGGTGGTTACGGATATTATTGGTCATGTACCCCCGATAATAATTGCTTATACTTCCAAAGTAGTAGTGGCAACCCGTCGTACGGTCGTCCTCTTTCGTATGGTATGTCAGTCCGTTGTCAAAAAGAATAGAAATTAAATCATTCATATTATGGATACTTTGAAAGATTTCTGCACTCACAGTATTGATGACATCATCAGCGGCTCAGACAAAAACGTTGCAAGGCTTGCTCTAGTTCAAGAAGCTATTGACAAGTACCGAAAGACTATAAGAGAGTGCCCCGAGCTTTTTGAGAACGGACTAAATAGAACGTTTCCTATAGTATGGTTTGGCGACCTATGTTGTGATAAGGCAAAGATTATTACATTTGGCAGTAACCCGTCAGATAAGGAATTCTCAAAATCTGTCACCCGATTTCCGAAATCAGCAGCAGGTAAGAATATCAGTACCTTGTGTGATGACTACAACCGGTATTTTGATAATCAACCATATAATCAATGGTTTAATCCGATACGTGAGTTCGCAGGACGATATTACTCTCCTGATGCAGAGATAGTGCATGTAGATGCTTTGCCTTTTGCTACATCAAAGAAATTCGTTTCCTTACTCAAACGATCTTCATTTCAAGGCATTTTGAAATGGGGACATAATTTTACGAGACATTTGATTGAGTACATTGTCCAACATAATGACGTGAAGGGTATTTCAATAGTCGGACGTACAAGTCTCGCTCAGTTCTGTGAAATTTTTCAGGACTCAAAGACAGTTGAAAAAAGAGGTGAAATTTCTTTGAACGGTAAGAAGTATACAATCTATAAGGGCAGCTTCAATATATGTGGTAAAGATATCGAGGTGGTTGGAACTACAGTGTATCTTCCTAATCCTCATGTCAAGGGTCTGACGAATAGTGCGCTTATCTGTCAGACCGTAGCTGCCATCAGGAATTTGTAACTGAGTCACGATATTTAACCGACCCCTCCAAACCGATCCCCGGTGCAGGAGGGGTTCTTTCTTGTGTCAATGTTCTTGAAAAGAGTTATAGTTTATGATTCTCATTTTATAGTTCTCATTTTATGAGAATTTAAAGATGTTTGTTATCTTTGCATCAGTGGAAAAGAATGAAATCATGAAAAATCCTTTTGTAACCAATGGCTACGCAGGATCAGAGTATTTCTGCGACCGAGTTCAAGAAACAGCGATTCTTCGCGAATTGCTGCTCAATGAAAACAATGTTGCCCTTATTTCACCTCGCCGTTTGGGAAAGACGGACTTGATCTGGCATTTGTTCAGCGCGGAGGATATCCGTAAGAACTACTATTGTTTTGTAGTTGACATATATGCTACAAAGAATCTAGGTGATTTTGTCAATATGCTAGGCAAGGCAGTCATTGATGAGTTGCGTCCTAAGGGAAGAGGTGTCTGGGAAAAATTCATCAACATCGTTTCATCCCTTCGCTCAGAAATTTCATTTGACATGAACGGGACGCCGTCATGGAGTGTGGGGCTGGGAGCTATCACTAATCCTGCCGTCACATTGGACGAAATATTCACATACCTTAACCAGGCTGACAAGCCTTGTCTTATTGCTGTTGATGAATTCCAGCAGATCACACGTTATAATGATGAGACCATTGAAGCTACCATCAGGACATATGTTCAGCGCTGTACAAATGCTCATTTCATTTTCTCAGGATCACAAAGACATATAATGGACGGAATGTTCACGTCACCTTCACGTCCTTTCTATCAGGCTGTGACAATAGTGAATCTCCAGCCGTTGGATCTGGAAGTATATACTGACTTCTGCGTCGGGAAGTTTGCCCAGGCGGGTAAGAATCTTGATCGTGATGTCGTATCTCTATTATATACACGATTTGATGCGGTAACCAGTTATATGCATAGAATTATGAACGTCCTGTATTCCAGAACAGAGAAGGGAGACACATGTGTTGCTTCTATGGTTGACGAGGCGATAGACTTTATCCTTCGTATTTCATCAGATACATATGAGTCTCTATATTACCAGATGCCTGAAAAACAGCGTCTTCTGTTTCTGGCAATAGCAAGAGAGGGAAAGGCAAGACAAATCACAGGAGGTGACTTTATCAGGAGACATAATCTTAATTCAGCCAGCAGTGTCGATTCGGCATTGGGTGGTTTGTTAGAGAAAGATTTTATAACAAAAGATAAGGATATCTATAGTCTGTATGATCAGTTCTTTACTCTGTGGCTTAAATTCAAAGGGATAATATAGTCAAGAATCATTTAGTAATTTTGCATCTCTATGAAGATGATATTGCGTTTAAGAATATTTTGTGCTGTGCTGGCAGGCATCCTGTCGATGTGTGCTATGTCTTCTTGTGCATCTGTTCCTGAACCTGAGGCTTTCAATCTTGCGGTAGAGTCGCTCAGCCACGAAGTCGACGGACAGGATGTGATATTATCAGCAACGCTGTCTTCAGGAAACCTGCGAACCTTTCAATGTAGTTTTATTTATGGAAACGGGCCTGAGGAGACAATGAGCAGTGTGCCGGCGGAGGTTGGACAGTACCGATTCAGCTGCAGGCTGACCGGACTGAGAGAATCTACGGAATATTTCTATAAGGCATGTGTCACAAACGGCCGGAATGTCCGGTATTCGGAATGGAGCAGTTTTGTGACTCCTGACACTGACCCAGGCCCTGAACCTGAACCGGATCCAGATCCAGATCCTGAACCTGAACCGGATCCAGATCCTGAACGGGTCTATCGTACATATACATTCGAACTTACGCATCTTGCTCAGGAATTTTCTTTTCCGTTGTATGACTATGATTTCACGTATGAGTCCATTGATGCATGGCAAGGATGGGTTGGAATTGGAGGCATTTGGTACGGACATTTGAATTTTGACCTGGCTGAGAATGAGTCTTATTCTCGTCGCGAATGTCACTACAAGGCTCACGGCCCTGAAGAAAATCTGCTGTTGACAATTATCCAACACTACAGTATTGAAAATATCGAGTTCAAGTGTCCTGTCATGAAGCAGCTGTGCGTCGATTTATGGGATAGGACCGGCGACGGAGAACTATCCTATGGGGAAGCTGTGGCTGTGAAGAAACTTGTTCCGGAGTACTTTGATGTCGAGGGAATCACATCGTTTGATGAACTTCGGTTCTTTTTAAATGCCCTGACTTTAGGCAATAGACCGGCATATCTTTTTGAAGGTTCGTCTCTTGAAAGTGTCACCTTGCCGTATGACGGTGGGTATGAAGGGGCCGGCAAGGGAATGTTCAAGGATTGTCGTGAACTCAGGAATGTAACGATGTATGGTCTGGTAGTCGACGACGAGATGTTCATGAACTGTGTTTCCTTGCGGGAAATGGATGCAATCATATCTGGGAAATGTGCCTTCATGGGTTGTACTGGTTTGGAGACAGTCGTTTCAAGAGCTACATTTGTGCCGGAAAAGGCATTCAAGGACTGCAGCAGCCTCAGTTCGTTTACATTTGCAGAAGGAAAGGTCGAGGATTACTACGTCGGCGCGGAAGCCTTTTACGGATGTGCGTCTCTTCCGGAAATCACAATTCCTCGCAAGGTTGACCGGATCGGCGAAAGGGCCTTCTATGGTTGCTCGTCTCTCAAGGCAGTCTATCTCTCGTCAAGTTTTCCGCCGATTTTAGGTGCAGATGTTTTTACCGGCACCAGTCCTGATCTCAAGATTTATGTCCCGTCTGTTATGGTCGATGTCTATAAGTCCAACTGGCCTGCACTCGCAGATCAGCTGGAAGCTTATGAGTAAGATGAACCAATATGAACTTGATTGGAGTTTGTGTTGAGGATAACTTTGTACAGATTGATAATAAAAGTTTGTACATTTGTGAAGACAATACAGAGGAACATGCCGGAACTTGCTTACCTCTTGACTGAGGTGGAGAATAAATATGGACGACGTATAGCGACTACAACAGATTTTGAGTCGCTTTCCGTTGTCATTGAGCACCAGATAGGGGAGCTTATTTCTTCTTCGACGTTAAAGAGGCTTTGGGGATACGTGAGCCTTAATCCAACTCCCCGTATCAGCACTTTGGATGTGCTGTCAAGGTTTGTCGGATATCGTGATTTCAAGGCATTCTGCAACCACCTGAAGGATTCCAATGTGTTTTCGTCAAACTTCTTCACATCAAGATGTCAGACAGTGGCTGAACTTGCAGAGGGGGTGGTCGTGCAGATCGGATGGGCTCCTGACAGACTTGTCAGACTTAGCTATCTGGGAGATCATCAGTTTGAAGTCATGTCGTCGGAAAATTCACAGCTCAGATCAGGAGACCGCTTTGAGCTTTCAGAAATCATCGTTGGATATCCGCTATATATTTCAAGAATACTACGTGACGGTACATACACCTCTTCTTATGTCGCAGGCCAGATAGACGGTATCAATTTACTGAAGGTAGAGACTCTCACAAAATAAGCTCGGCGGCTTCCTGTAGTAGATCATCAAGTGCAGCGGCGTCAAGAATTTCATCGGAGTCTTGCTGTGGCGCTTCTGGCATCGTTTCCTTCGCCATTGGCGCAATGATGCCTGTGACAGGCTCAGGAGATGGCTCAGGCTGAAGCGTATCCGCTGCGGGAACATACGGAGCAGCTGCTGTCTCTCGATCATATACCCTTTGGCTGGTGTATGTCAGCCAGACTCCCGTGGCGAGAATGATCACTGCAATTGTAGCAGCGACTATATTTCTTGCCTTTCTGAACGGCTCACGGGTTACAGCCGTCCTGACTTCAGAAGCATGGCCATATCTTTTGTCAACATCTCGGTGCAGACAGCCTGATGCGACATGGTCATATGCTCTGCTCATCTCCCTGATTATCACTCCGAGCGACCATATGTCGCTACGCCCGTCCACCTTCTCTCCGGAAATGAGTTCAGGTGCTGCATATGCACGTGTCCCTGCCGGTTCCTTGAAGGCCATGTATGAGTCGGCATCAGACAGACCGAAGTCTATGATCTTCACATTCTGCCCATTGTATGTCACCATTATGTTCTCAGGCTTAAGATCTCTGTGGATGACCTGTTTCCGGTGCATGTAATCCAAAGCATCACAGAGCTCGCAAATTATCTTTTTGGAAAGTCGTGCATTGAGGTTCCCTCCGTAGATAAGTTCCTTGAGTGTGCATCCGTCAATCCATTCCATGACTATGCAGTTTCCTATGGCCGGATGGGTAATCTTGGCATAGTACTGACATATGTTGCTGTGATTAAGGGAGAAGCCGATGTTGAAGTCCTTGTCAAGCAGCTCCTCGTAGAGGATATTCCCTCTGAGTTCTTTCCTGAGTGCCTTGTAAACAAATAATCGTCCTTTCCTGCAGACACGATAAAGTTCATTGAATCCGTCCTCAGAGATATGGATGAGTTCAATGTCATTTGTCGCGTTGTCTGTATTTCCCGGCTCGGTTGGGAGAAAGAATCCGGATGGGCCTAGCATGATGACTTATAAATATATTCAAAGGTATGTTTTTTTTGTTAATTTTGCACCCGATGAAACCTGTATCTGCACATATTATCTGCTTTGCCATATTCCTTCTGTCTGCTTTCCCTGTCTGTGCTCAGGAGAGGAACGCCGATAATCTAGGTGACAAGCTTGAGCAATATGAATCATTATGCAGGACATGTCTGAATCTGAAGCAGCGAATCGCTTCCGGTGAGAATGTTTCAAGGAACGAAGCAAAGATGCATATAGATGACTTCGTTGCCATGAACAAGGAACTTCAGAGTGTTGAGGCGGATATGACCGTGGTGCAGAGACTCCGTTTCTCAGCTATCAGTTCATGGTTTTCGACAGGAGTGGAGCCTCAGGAGACGGATACCGCGCTCCCGCAACTATCTTGTAACCTTGCTGGTAATTCTCTTGTGGTGACCACCGGATCTCATGCCGCGATTGCTGAAGTACCATCAATGCAGGCCGGACTTCCGGCTCACAGATATGTTGAACCTCGTCGGAATCTTATTCTTATGTCATCCTTTGCGCTTCCTGATTTCTCATGCGGACTCATTGCAGGGTATCAGTACGGCCGGTGGGGAGGATATGCAGGTTTTCGAAGCAATTATGTATCAGCCAAGACCTCGTATTCATGCCTGTCTGACGGCTCCTTGCCATATTGGGGCTCGATGTGGTCTACAGGCAGAAGCCGTAAAAGCAATCTTTCCATTACTGCCGGCTGCCTGATCGGGCTCGGTGCCAGTTTCTCAATGTATGTCGGCACAGGTTACGGGTGGCGGACTCTTGCTTGGGAGGATGTCGACGGTGAATGGGCGGAAATCTCCGACTGGTCGCATCGTGGAGTGGCCTTTGAAACCGGCGCCATCTTCATCTGGAAACGCCTTGCTGTCTCGGCCGGCATATCTACTGTCTCTTTCAGGACATGCTCCCTGAATGTAGGGGTGGGTGTCAGCTTATAATTACTGTGCAACCTTCTTTCCAATCTCGCAGGCAAGCCCTTCTATAGACTTGCCGTCCGTATCAATGACGATATGGGCGGTCTTTTCATATGTTTCCGAACGGAGGACCATCAGCTCCTCAATGCGTGTGCGTAAATCAGAGTCTCCAAGCATAGGCCTGCCATCGGTCTGACCGGAAAGATGCTTCATAAGGGTCTCCACAGACGCCTTCAGATATATACATAAAGTATCAGAATGCACAATCTCCGCACACTCTATCCTCATCACAGCCCCACCTCCCAGCGCCAACACCAATGACGGACGCACATAGTCGGCAGATTGACACGTCGCATTGCACATGGCAATGACTTGATGGTTTACTTCAGCGTGATGGAGGTTGGGAGGGGTTTCCGAAACCGTGCTACCCCTCTGGCCGCAGAGGGAGGGGCCCATCGCTTGCGATGGGAGGGATTGTTTCGGAAACCCCTCCCAACCGCTGACGATATTTCTTAAGGCATCCAATTCCATAGATCTGAATGCCTCCTCTCCTTCGCTAGCGAAAATCTCCGGAATCGAGCGTCCGGCACGCTCCTCAATGACCTGATCCAGGTCCATAAAAGGACAGCAGAGCAGCTGCGAGAGTTTCCTCCCGACGCTGCTCTTGCCGCATCCCATGAATCCTGTCAATGATATTATCATTATTTTGATTAAATGTTA
>JAEIGA010016337.1_pt1 | contig 11302 bp, 12 predicted proteins | sample 9270691 | NCBI WGS metagenome assembly JAEIGA01 (sample SAMN17057246, study PRJNA624740) | gut metagenome | biome: biome; isolation source: fecal sample | host: Bos grunniens | place: China: Xizang | collected 2019
AAGATATTATTAACTTTGTGAGTGTTATGGCAAAGAATTACTTTAAATCCTACATCTGGCTTTTGGAGACTCTCCAAAGCCGCGGCCCATTGACCTTGAAACAGATTCAGGAACTGTGGCTGAAATGTTCAGTGAATGACGAAAGGAAGCCACTTGCGCCTCGAACATTCGCAAACCATATCGCTTCCATTGCAGATATATTCAATATATATATCGTTTGCGACAGAAGGAATAACACATATAGCATCGATAACGAGAGCGATATCGGCAGCAACAATCTGCGTAATTGGATGTTGGATGCGCTGTGTATTAATTCTCTTGTAAAAGAAAGTACCGGACTGCGTGACAGAATCATCTTTGAAAACGTACCATCAAGCCATCAATTCCTGACAAAACTCATACAAGCGATACGAGACAACAGAAAAGTCAGGGTAACATATAAAGGTTATACTATGGGCCAGGAAATGACATACGATCTTGAACCCTATTTCATCCGGGAATTCAAACGCAGATGGTACCTATATGCCCATAAGGACTACGACAAGGATCATGAGCCACATATGTACGCATTAGACCGTATGTCGGAGATGGAAGTCCTTGCTGAAACATTTGAGATTCCAAAGAGTATTGATGCAGAAGAATGGTTCAGTCCCTTATACGGAGTTCGGAAATATCCTGATATGAAACGTGAACGGGTGGTCCTAAAGGTATATGGAAAACAGGTTCAATTCTTCCGCTCGCTGCCATTGCACCATAGCCAGGAAGAGATTGAATCACAGGAAGGATTCAGCATATTTACCTATCATCTGGCTCCGGATTATGACTTCAGACAGGATATCCTTTCGTTCGGGGATAAGGTGGAGGTGCTGGAGCCGGAGGGGTTAAGGAACTGTATAAAAGTAGCAATCAATAACACATGCAGCAGATATGAATAATTTCGTAATAAAAAACAAAAAAGGTACTGAACTGACATCATTGTCAGCATGGGAGCAAGGATTCATAGAAGTGGATGATAAAAAACATTGGGAAACGGGATATAGTGCCTATTCTCTTGCCCAATTCTTCACAGAAAGAGACGGACAGCAATGGCTCAGCAACTTAATGTCGGATATTTTCAATGATAGTTTTACTATTACTGATGCACGCATAGAGCACGAATCTAAACTAGACACATATTCCGGAAAACATAGAATGCAAGACCTTGCGATATGGGGATCAACCGGTATAGGAAAGAAGGTCTTCTGCGGAGTAGAGGCAAAAGTATTGGAATCATTTGGTAATAACAATCTTCGTGACGAATATGAAGCCGCCACTCACTATCAAAAGTATAAAAAGCCAAACAGCAAACGCCCTGATAGAATTAAAGAAACAGTCAAGTTTCTTTTTGAGGAACAAACACCATATAGCGAAGGTATCTGCAACTTGCGATATCAGTTGATGTATTATTTCAGAGCCTCGATTTTGGAAACGCCAACTTATGAATCAAGTAAACTCAGTATAAGTAAGAGAAATAATGAACTAGACAAAGTTGACGTTGTAGTATTACCTGTACTTGTTTTTATAACAGATCACTATAACTCTGATACTGAAAAAGGAAATTTAAATGAAAATGATTTTGCAAATTTCTGTGATGCACTAGGCTTAAAGACGATTCAAAAGGGCGGAAAGGACTTTAGATATGGAAAAATCCATGGAAGAGAAGTATACACATTCTATGAAAAAATCACATTATGAAATAATATATATAGGATCGAGCAGAATCTTCGCTTTCTCCGACACTCACGGCAGACACAGAGAGCTGAAGGTGCCGGAGAATGTTGATATAGTTATATGCGCTGGTGATGCGGTAGAAGACAATCTTGCAGGAAATGAGTATGATGATTTCATTGACTGGTTCGCGTCCCTACCCTGCAAGTGGAAAGTCTTTGTACCAGGCAATCATGAACTCTCCTTTGAATTGGACAAAGCAAAAGAAATTACAGACATAATGAGAAACGCATAGACTATTTTTGCTGGAACTTCAAACTAAACTCCTAAGTTCCAGCACCTTATAAAGATTCTCAAATACAGAATAATATCAAAGCATCTCAACAGCTTATCAAATTGTAGCCCCAATGTAGCCCCTTTTCTCAAAATAGAAGATCGCCCATAAAAAACTAAACCCGGATGTTTGATTTCTCAGGGACATCCGGGGCTTTCGATTTCTTATTCTATTTCTGCGAGATATTTCTCGACTTGTTCTTTTAAAGGCTGAAGATCTTGCTCAATAACATCCCTTATCCCTAACTTGCTCTCTCATATATCAAAATCTTATCGTTGTTAGCCGTACGTTCTGCGAAAGATAACAACGTACCTTCTGTAATCAAATCAACATCAAAGCCAAGAAGTTCACTCAATTCCAATGAAATCTTGGCGTGCCTCATCAGACTGACCTTTGCATCTTTATCAAAGACAACTAAGATATCAATATCGCTTCCGCTATGAGCTTCGCCCCTTGCATAAGAGCCGAAGACCCAAGCCTTCACAATCGGTTGGGTTGCGAAGTAGCGTACTATCTTGTCTGTAAGTCTCTTATCCATAGCATTGGGCATTTCTGCAAATATAAAAGATTCTTCGTTGTATTGCAAAGAATGTGCGGAGCTATAATCTTACACAACCAATGTACCCTCGTTAAATATCTTTACATTTATCTCTGATGGAAGAGTCAGGAAGTCGAATGAATTTTCTTTATGGATAGGTATGATAGCGGTAGTTGGATTAATAATGCAGCATACTTTCTCTATGCATTCTTTTGATGCATGTCCTGATGTATGGCAAAATACTGTGTTAGGGAACTGATTGACAAAGTCATATAGATCCTGATTAAATGCTTTATGCCCAGGATCTATATAACCTTTAAATATAGAGTAAACAACACAAGTTTCCTCTGGAGCACAGTGTGGCAAAACTTGGTCAAGATATCTTTGGAATGTATCATTCCTACGGATGAGCATTGTAAACCCCTTGTCATGCATCCATTCGACTAATTTGCTGTTAGTCAGTGCTTCCTTTATGTCGAAAATCTTCTTCGTCACAAATCTATAAAGAGGTTTATCAGGATCGTATCCATCACGGATTATATCAAGCATCTTCTTCTGATAGGCATCACATAGAAATGGCTGTCTTGATTTATTATGGGCACTGTAAATCGACCATAAACGATCGGCATCTGCTGATGACGACAGAATGAATACATTCTTGTACTTACGCATAATCTGACAGAACTGACTGCTGATTTCCTGTTCTGAAAGCACACTCTTTGATTTCTGGCCAACATTTGTGCCTTCGGTAATCAGAACATCAATTCCTTGAGGAATGATATGCTTTTCGAGCATTGTATAAAGTCCTTTTCCAAGATATCCGTGATCTCGAAAATCTCCTGTGTGCAATACCTTCTTTCCGTCACACTCGATCAGGAACATATATGAATCCGGAGCCGAATGGCTCACACCATACGGGGTTACTGCAATGTCTCCAATGATTGTCTTTCGCCCTATGGCAAATGTCTTGAACTCATTCAAGGCCTTAAGATTGGCTTCCGCACGATCCTTCAACTTCTCAGCATAAACCATATGATCATTGAGATGGATCATAATCTTAATTGCAAGCTGCCCCATATACTGTGCCACACCGCGTCCGTGAATCTCAGCTGCAAATCCAAGGTGGTCGCCGTGACAGTGAGTGTAGAATACAGCACTACAGCCATAAAGAAGTTGGTCAAGATTTTCAGGAGATTCATATTTGTCTTCAGAATCCCCTCCACCATCCGGGAGATTGTGACCAAGGTCAATAAGTATCTTCGTTCCAGAAAGAGACTGTATCTCAGTGATACAGCCGCCTATCTGATTCAGTCCTCTGTGGATTGTGATTTTCATAAAGAAGAACGGGTAATTGCTATAGTTTCTTTATCAAAGAACATATAGTGTAATTTAAGATGCATATCAGAGCCTGGAACTTCAATCACTTCACCTTGGTACGGGATTTCTCCGTTGCCAGGATCGGGCATAAGTATAGAAACATATATTTCTTTACGTTTCTCTGTATCATTGAGACCACATAATTTCCAGAAGTACTCTGCGGCTTCAGTTTTACACAGCTCTGTGATAAATGTTGCATAGGCCACAGCTTGGGACATTACCTTCTCTGGGCCTTCTGATGGCTTATATTCATCTTTAAGCTCGAATATGACAAGATGACCATCTCTTCTCGCAAGAATATCAATACCACCTCCATTTGATGAATATTTAATTTCTTTTCCACTCGCGCTCAGAGTAGTTGGTAACTGAAAAAAGATGTCCTTACCCAAGGTAATAGGCTGTATTCCTATAAAAGACTTATTAGAACTACTCTTTTTACTCAATTCTTTGAGTAGTAAGTTTTCAAACCTATGCTCTGGATGTCGCTTCTTTTCGGGATAGGTAGAGAAGTAACGTCTAAATTCCTTAGCTTCTAGTCCCCTCCATTTATACTTGTACTTATCCTCATCATTGGGCTCAAAATCAGGAAATCCCTCGAAATACTTTGAGTCTTTATTATTCTTATATTGAGTGGGTGACATACAAAGCATAACCTTCTCATTCTCTATGACAATGGAGCCAACGCTTTGACCTTGGTATCTTAAGTCAAATTTGGGCTTATCATCTTTGGCATCTCCAATAGTAGAGTATACACTTAGATTTGACCACTTATGAAATTTACTGCGCCTCTTCAATATCTCAGGGATATTTTGAGTCGTGCATTTTAAATATGAAACAAAACGGTGTTCCCATTCATCCTGATGATCGGAAAGGATTTCTTGGGTGATTTGTATTGTTTCTGAAGGTGTCATATCGCCTTTCTATTTAGTTAATGGAGCAAATTTAATAATTAATAATTTTGAATGCGTCCTGCTTTTGACAATCTCTCCGATAATTCTACGGAATCTATCTCTTGTGACCAATAGGCCATCAGATCAACCCGGTTTTGTCTTATCCAGTTTTCAATTTTGTTAATATCGTGATTGAAGGATACTATACCTTTATATTCTGTTATTACAGGTTCTTCTTCAAGGGAAACTATGATAAAACATTCCGTAGATGGTTCGGTGATTTTAACGATAGGAGACGATTCTGTTTTATAAGTATATACCCAAACTACATACGAAAGTCCTATCCTCCTCATCGAATAAGACGTTGCGTCATATGACTTGAGTTCCTCAATCTCATCAGCAGTCAATTCGCTCGGCTTCCTTAATGGATTTTGTAAATTCTTAGTAACATCTACAATCATAAGCTGATCTCTTAGAAACTAGTGTTTAATCCTCCATCAAAGTTAAAGATCGCTGCCCGCTACAATATGCATTTCGTCGGATGCTTACGGAATATCGCAATGTCCCACAAACAAGGGAGTGGATATTGAAGGAATATTATCCAGATAAAAGCCAAATACCTGGTGCACGCGATCTACCAGGAATCAGTCATATGCTTCCTGATAGTTTAAGAGGAATTTGGATACAGTAATAGATAAATTCTTATTTATATATCCCGGCACTAGCCGGATACCGAGGTGAGCACACACCTTTCGATGCCGTCGATGATGGTTTCAAAGGGTGAGTGCTTTTAGCCTATTTCGCAACTATCCTGATTTTATGCGAATGTAGCGAGTCTAGTCCTAATGTTTCTCAATGATATGGAGATACTCTGTAGTTTTATCTGACAAAAAAGATCTGTTTTCTTGCCTGTCAGCACGAAAGCGTTGATGCTCTTGAGAAACGACATCATATATGCCATATTTTGACATTAGTGTCCTGATAACATCGAATGGCATCAATCCTTCATTATTATATGATAATACTATGTACTTAAATCTAGCTTCTCTGACCAACGCTTCAAATGATGAGATAACTGTCCTTTTGCTGCAATATGATGAACGCATATAATCTCTCATTCCGGTCTTACCTTTAGGAATAAATGGTTTATACTCTGCAATCGTATTCAACAAATGATAATTTGCACCATACTGCCTGGAATTGTAGGGAGGATCAAGGTATAACACATCGCCTTCAATATTACTAATCAATTCATTTGCATCTTCACGATACACTTCATGTGTATTGGAATTAAGTGTATATAGCGATGGTTCCAATACTATCTGCTTAGAAGCTGTCGCTTTAATATGCTTTAAGAATGCTCCATATACAGCTGCGGTATTCGCAACTTTATCCGCACTTTCTAATAGACTTGCCAAAAGAAAATAATATAGATCTTCAGATATGGCACCTTCCATTTTCCATATCTCTATCTGATTTCTCATAGCATCTATTTTCTTTCCGTTTTCATCCGAAAAATACTGCCGTCCACTACCACTACCTGAGCAGTAATTATCATAAATAAACCCATCACTAACGGATGGAAGACTATTCAATTCTTCAATGTATCTTTCCTTATCTGAAATTTCCGTATGATTCCCTATATAATTTCTATTTAGAACATAACTATAGTATTCCCAATCATTCGAAATAACTTTTTGTACCTTTGACTTAAAGTATCTTCCTACAGCTCCAGTACCAGCAAAAATGTCGCATAACACTACATTGGACAAATCAACTCCAATGAGATCTTCAATGACACTCCCAATAAATGGCAGAAGGGAATATTTTGAGCCTATATAATTCATTATTAATAAGATATATTAGTGAAGATAAGACTATTGTTTATCACATCATATTCAATATACCGCAATGGCAAATATCGTCCGTTTGCAGCTTGATTGAAAGATATGATTCTATTCTTCATAGAAGCAGTCAATCCACCTGAACTACATATCAATACCGGTTGAATTGCACTGATTCTATTGGGGACATAATATTGCTCAACCCAATCAACATAACGACTTATTTGCGTAATATTTGATTCATCTGCAGGAACAGCCTTCAATTCTATTGGCATCACAACACGATCAAGTGGACCGTCAGACTTTGATACCATTATATCAATTCTTTGCATTCCTACTCCACAAGCCACTTCATTCCCAATCCATTCGACATTATCAGATATTCCTAAAGCGTTATCAATAGATGGATTTCGACCTATATTTTGCACAATATACATCTGTAAATGTGCTTCGTAGGCTTTGCGAGCAGAGTGTTTCTGTATCAATCTTGGAAGTATATCAAATGGAGTCATCATTCCTGTATAACAAGAAGATGTCGACATTGGAACAATTTCACCATTAACAAAGTCATAAGCTGCGGAAATTCCAAGTGTTCTATTTCCATTCTCACGTCTTAATAAATCTACAATTCTTTCCGTCTCATAAATTGTAATCATTGTATTACCTCTATTACCGCGCAACTTCCTATATATAAGACTCCACAGCATCTGGTTTGGAGATGTCAAATTGCGGATTTCATCTAAGGCCTGCCACTCTGTGATGCCCCGTGGAAACACCATATATGGGGCAATTCTGACTCGGAATGTAAGATTTTTATTAAGTTCTGATAGCAGATATTGGTTAATACCTGTTCTCTCCAAGAAAGGATCGCCGACAACTTGGAAAACTCCGAAAAACATACCATCTCGGCCCGAACCAGATCGAAGATAAAACAAGACCAGATCACCATCTCTTAGACGAGAACAATCAGACATCATTGCAACCAAACCGGCTTCTGCAGCATACTTTTTTGGGGGATATAAAGTAGATGTAGGAGTTCCATTGAAATCAACATCTTTGTCCTTTGCACCAGTACCTGCAAATAAATATTTCAGATGACATCTGAATGTTATTTCATCAACAACAAAGACATGTGTAGTCATCATTAACCCTCCGGATAAAGCTTCTTCATAATATACTCTACTGTAACACCTGTAGCCTCGGCAGAAATCAGTCTCACACAAGACTTCCTATATTCAACAGGATCATATTGATAGCAGCCGACACACCCAAGCTCTTCAGTATATTCTTTAGTGCCTTGATAAAATGGATATGGATTTCCCTTGATATTTGTTGCATCCCATCGTTCATTTGAAGCTTTGCACTGCTTACATATCTGTCGTTTTACATCGTTTGCAGCTTTACACAATGGTTGAAAATCATCAAAAGACTGTGTTTCAATATTAGAGACGCGTTGATCACATTTTCTTCCATCCTTGTGGTCCACCTCAATTCTAGTGTTTTCAGAGAAGCCCCTGACACCTAACATCACACATTTTTGAGCACTATAATAATCCTTTATATCTTTTCTAATGGACTGATTAAATATACATTCTTCTCTGAATCCATTCAGTCGCACTGCATCAATAGAATTACCACTAGTTATACCCTTATCAAATTCAACAATGAACCGCTTAGCAAGTGATGATGTTGCCCGACACCAACTACCGCCATTTCCTAATTGAAGACTTCGATAGCGCCCAACAAATTCAGTAGTATTTACCCATCGGCTGACACCATTTTTATCAGGATGAGCTAATTCAAGGAACAATTCAACCTTCGTCATCTCAATCTAACTTTTTAAATACAAAAATATATTCATGCTTAAAAAGAAAATAGTCACTCTTCAAAGCTCTATACTTCCAGATATCTTGAGTTCTTAACTTACCTTTATTTCCTTCTATATTCTTAACGATTATTCCTTTAAGTTTTACATTAAAATTCTGCTTGATTGCATTCATCATATGAAAAGCGAGAGGAACAACCTCACTACTTTTATACACATCACCAGCAACTACCGCAAAATACTTATTCTTGGCTAAAAAGCACAGACCATTTTTCATCGCCTTTACGAATTTGCCTATAAAAATAGCCAAATCTGATATTTTTGATAAATCCCTGTCATCATCAGTAAACTTAACAATATCAAGGTATGGAGGATGAGCAATTAGGAAATCAGCACTCTCATAACTCATTTCCTTAAATGTATCTATAGTAATCTGTTCGAATGTAGCGCTATCGACAACATCACACTCACAGAGTGAATATTTGATAGCATCACAATCCCTCATTTTTTCTCTGACATAAGAAATTATCTTCTTATTGATATCGAAACCGATATAATTTCTTTTCAGTCGTTCACATTCAAACAACGTTGTACCACTGCCAGAGAACAACTCCATAACCAAATCATTTTCTTTTGTATATCTACGAATTAATTGATTGGGAATCTGGGGTACAAAATTGCCATGATACACATTCGCGTGTTTGCCGGTCTTATCTCTTTCACCTATAACCCAAAGGCTATCGACATTCAGGTCACTATCCTTCCAATTATCCATACTGTTCATTTCCTTCTCCTCTATATTATAATTAACTTTCAAAGTTAGAAATTTTTGTTTACCATGAATCGAATAATGTCTAACTTTTATGAAAAATGGCAGTATATACCTCTAAAAGAGCCTCTCAGTAGACTGAAAGGCTCTTTTAGAGGTGCCTAGCGGCATGTCAGTTAGGAATTTTGACGCACATATTGGCATCTAAATCATTACCACACAACAAATTGTGACAAACTTAGATTTCCATTATTTTCCTAACCTTTCCGAAAATGTGGGAAAGATGTGGGAAATGTACTATTACTGTTCGTCAGGAGAATCTCCAGAAATTCTTAAGGTTGATGAATTGGAATCAGATATAACAGACCTTCCAAGCTGCTGTTCCAACTGCTCACGGGCAACCTTTGCAACTCCGCCACCCTTTTTTGCTACTGTAACATTTTCGCGATATATTGTCGGATTAATCTCCTTAGACAGTTCTGTTGTAGCAGCCTCTGCCAATGTATTCAATGCCTGTTCCACATTGGTCATATTGTCTCGAAGATTTCGCTTCGTCAAACCTTTGTGAGCTTTATAACTTCTTGTCGACTTCCCTGGCCATGCCATAGTAACTATGTCAGCGAGGGAAGCATATTGCTGAGTTGTCACTCCACATCGTTTCCATTCATATGCGCTTCTCCTAACAGGGAAGGCTACAGCTGTTCTACAACAATTTAGGAGACATTTTCTTGAGCTGCCCAGCGCACGGCTAAGGCTATATGTATTGAAAAACGGAGAGACTAATGTCATACCGCAAATAATCTTTGTCTACACAGACAATCTCACACCTCAAAAAAAATGACTTATCTATAATTTTTCATATATCTTTGTAAAGACTGTTTCGAATAAATCAACCCCATGATACATTTCATCAAAAATTTCATTCAGGCAATTAAGCAGAGGAAGGAAGCAAAGAGGATTGCCGAGCTGCGTAAAAGGATCGAATACTGCATCAAAGGATCTGACATCAAGTACGAGCATCTCGTCCCTATACCTGATGACGAATATGACGCAATACTCCAGGAATTGGAGCGAAGGGGGAATGATGAAAAGGCAGATGAGCCGGAGTTCAAAACCGAACCTTGGCAATTGCCTAACGGAAAAGTGATGCCCGGAGCCCCTCTTCGCAACATCTACGCATGGCGCGAAATCATAGATAGCATGAAACGCATTCGCGAAGCATATTACATCAAATCACGTCCATGCGGAAAATGCGGCATAGACAATACCATATTTTTCCACTTCCGCTCATGTGAAAAGAGTTGGGAAGAACTATGTGGCCGCGAAGGCTACATGCTCATATGTCCAGACTGTCTCACAATCATCGGATTCAATTATTATAAGATGAATTAGTTTGGAGCAGCTGATGATGTCTTTGAGCGTCTAATATGATGGACTTAATCGAAGAAAGTCCCATTTAAGGTAAGTATCCGATAAAATGCATATTGTAGCGGGCAGAGTCGCATTTAGAACACTTTTAGGAATGTTATATTACCAAAACGCCTCTGAGGACTCTCAGAGGCGTTTTTTGGAGGTGCCTAGCGGAATCGAACCGCTGTAGCAGGTTTTGCAGACCTGTGCCTAACCGCTCGGCCAAAGCACCATTTCCCGAATGGGATTGCAAATATAGGCACAAATTTCGACTTTACAAATTTTAATTGACTTTTTGGCCTACATCTTTTTAAATTGTTCCTTTGGAGCATAGCATTTCGGGCAGAGCCATTCCTCGGGGAGTTCTTCGAACGGGGTTCCGGGAGGGATGTCGCTGATCGGATCGCCCATCTTAGGGTCGTAGATCCATCCGCATTTCTGGCATTTGTACTTTTTCGCTTTCATAATTTCAGTGTAGTTACAAATTACGCCCGAAACCGAAAACAAGCATCATACCAGCGCCCGCACTGTGCCTATGTTATTCCACGTAAAGAAGAAGTCCCTTCAGGTACTCTCCTTCCGGATGGTAGATGTTTACAGAGTGGTCG
>JAEIGA010016338.1_pt1 | contig 11302 bp, 9 predicted proteins | sample 9270691 | NCBI WGS metagenome assembly JAEIGA01 (sample SAMN17057246, study PRJNA624740) | gut metagenome | biome: biome; isolation source: fecal sample | host: Bos grunniens | place: China: Xizang | collected 2019
CGCTGGGTGCGCATACCGTTTGCGTCATAGGTGTATTCCCAAGTGGAATAGCCATCACTCATAGACGCCAGTTCCCGGCCATGCTCCCAGGTATAGGTCCACTGACCGTCGTACAAGGGATTGCCGATGGCATCGTAGGACATGACCTGACCGTCGTACTCGGCAAACAGATCGCCTATGCCATACATGCCGTAGCCGGACATTTCGTGGACTTCTACCGGTACGAGATTTTCCAGACTGCCGGTGGTGTAGGCGTACTTTCTGCGGAAAGTAATGTTACCGCCGTTGTCGTACTCCCAGGTCTGGGTAAAGCCCAACTGCTGGTTATTCTCCCGGATGAGCTGATTGGCAGAATCGTAGGCATAGCTGGTGGTATATGTGCCGTCACTGATGCTTAAGATGTTGCCGATTCCACCTCATCCGGCACGGCAGAAGCCGCGCCACCTTCCCCCAGGGGGAAGGCTTTGGCTCGCTCCTACGGGTGGGGGTTAGTAGGCTTTGGGGGACGGTGGTCCCCCGTTTGCCTTAGTTGTTGTATTGCAGATTCACTTTCCTACTAAGGGACAAATCCGTTAGATATTGGGTTGCCGATTTTCTTCGGTTTAGGGGGGCGGAAATTCGCCCCCGGATTTCGTTGTTTGCTGGCTTATCAAGATCAAGAACCGATCTCCATCTTTCCTTACTTTAATCAGGTTATTGTTACCACACTTTTATTTCCGATAATATCAATATTGTAAGAAAAATTCATTCTGTCAACATTGGCGTTATCCACCATTGCCTTAAATGACAAATGCAATGTATTCCCATTAAAAAGCCAAGTATCTGTAGCTTTAAATTTAATACTGGACACGCCTAATTGAATGTTTTCACCTGTAGCACTCAACGCAATAGCCAAGCCATCGTCGTTCTTGTTAATTATATCTATATTATCATCGGTGGATAGAACGATATTGCTGACAGTGATCGTTTCTGCATTGCAATCTTCCAATGCATACACATAAAAGAACAACGCACACTCATCATAATTTACTTCTTTTATAAACGGACATACATAGAAATCTCCAATTCGTGCAAATTCAATTTTGCCTTCTCTTATCAGAGACTCTTTCGTATCTGTTGTTGCATAAAAACCGAAAAAGTCCTCAAGGCCTTGAGTAGAAAAAGTTTTAAAGGTATCTGTCATTCGGCTACATCCAGCAAGAACGAAAGCAAAAGCCAAAATAAGCAAAAATACTTTTTTCATATTAACGCACTCCTGTTATTAACTAAATAGAGAAATGACTTTTTGTTCAAATTGCTCTCGTGTATTGCTATACCCTGTCGCCCAATACGGGATAACATCTGTCACTCCATGCATAACCCATGTATACCCATATTTAATGTAATCGCACACAGTCGCATCAGTCTCAGGAATCTTGTGCAACGCATAATAATTATATGTAGCCATATATCGAGGGTCGGTCATGGGTTCAAGTGTATCTCCGTTAAAAACTGCTTCCCGCCCGTCTGAATGTATGTATTTTAACTCGGTCTCTCCTACATCATCTATATGATATTTCGCTTGGCTTTCGGGAAGTAATTGCCATTCGTCGTTATTCGCCACTTCATTATATGTTGGATGTTTCCCGTTAGCGGCTATCCGATCTTCGAAATGGAATTTGGTTGCATTGTAATAAATTGAATATGCTTTTTCCTCAACATCTTCTACGCGATCTCGGACAGTTTCCTTGAAATTACCCCATGTCTTTGCAAACCAATCCTTAACATCTTGCCACGCATATCCGATTGAATCAATACGATTAACAGGATTATTCCCGCAATAGGCAAACATATTGTTGCCAAGGACACCCTGGCCTGTAGAAACAAAGCTGTCGGCGTTGAGGAAGCGGCAGAGTTTGGGGGAGTAATATCTGCTTTGTAAGTAATACAGATTTGTCTCCTGGGCGAAGACATAGCCGTGGGGCGAAAAACGGGGATTTTCGGACGAGCAATGCTCGCCCCTACGGGTGGGGGGTAATAGGCTTTGGGGGACGGTTGTCCCCCGTTTGCCTTAGTTGTTGGCTTGCAGATTCACTTTCCTGCTGAGGTAAATCCGTTAGATATTGCGTTGCCGGTTTTGCATTTTTCGGGGGGTAGGAATCCGCCCCCGAATTTAGTTATTTACCGAACTGTCAAGACAGAGAACCGACCTCTGTCTTCACTAAAACATTCCGGTCTCTCGATTTTTTCGTCGCCATCGATATGCGCCTAATGTTCGAGTTCGTTTATCCGGCACTTTTCGAATCAAGTAATCGCAGAGCTTATCACTATACACATATTTAATTAAATGGCGCGATCGTTTCAAGCCTCCACGCAAGTCAGTATCTATTGTTGGCATCGCAATATCACTGATATAAATGCACTCTGATCGGATTCCATTTTTTACATGTTCTCTGCATGCACCTATTACCACACAATCATCTAAAGACATACTTTGCGTTTTTCGAAATGGACACTTCCAAATAATCTTATCCTCTGTAATCTCCAGCGTAGCAAAAAACTTCTCCCAAAAAGCGATGTGGGTTAAGGTTGAACCAAAAATCAAAAGCACTGCGCCCACAAGAAAACATGTCAATCGATCTTCCATTTTGGTCATTGCTATATTGAATGTCATACCAAACATAATATAAATTGGAAACAGAATGTAGAGTGCAACAAAAACGTAGCGGTAACAGTATCGTATAATAGGCTTAGGATGGAATTTCATTTTCAAGCCCCTCCCTTACTTCAACAACCTAATAGTACTGAAAATCTGTTCCTTGAAAAATCTTGCTGTAAATTCTAATAAATCAGCTGTTACATTTGTTAGCACTTCCTCTGTTGCAGCCGATACAATTTCTCTTCCTTCACGGATTAGAATATTTCGCGTTGCTTTCCAAAAACCCCGCGATGCATATTTGCCAAGTTGGGAAGACACCTCTCCGTCCATATACCCAAACAATGCTCCGGTAGCGGCACCCCAACATGCATTAGTCGCGGTTTCTTCCCAATTCATATTCTCACCCGTGATCAACGATTCAACGCCATCGCCTGCAATTGCACCAACCGCGCCTGCTCCAGCCATAACGCCAGCTACAACAGCAGCTGAACCTCCTGTTACAATGATTACATCTGCTGCCGCGCCAGATATTGCACCCGATACTGCCCCAGATGCCACACTCGCCCAAAATTCATTTCCAGTTTTGCCTTCGATAGCTGCGCTAATCGCACCAAGGCCTCCACCAATAAGTGCTCCTATGGCTGTACACAAAAATCCACCAGCTGAATCTTTATTGCAAACTGGACTGTTATTACAGTAAGCATACATATTATTGCCGAGGACACCCTGTCCAGTAGAAACGAAGATGTCGGCGTTGAGGAAGCGGCCCCATTTGGGGGAGTAATATCTGCTTTGTAAGTAATACAGATTTGTCTCCCAATCATACACATATCCCCGGTAGCGGAGGGGGTTATACCAGCTTACATTATCGGGTCTTTCGTCACAAATGGTGACATTGCCCCAGGCATCGTAGGCGTAGCGGCAGACCAGGCGGCCGATATCGTCCAGAATTGCGATCACATCGCCCTGGATATTGGGGCCGTAATTGTATGTACCCACATCAACGGGATATTGCTATCTATAATATACCATATCCGTTTTTTCTTTACAATGCAGCATATATTCCAAATGTATCTATGTAATTTTGTGAGTTTTTACACAAACTATGTTAAATATAACATTTTAGACACAAGCATCTCACTCAAAGCATTCCTTCTGCCGCCGCTTGCAATCCCCGCATATACGCAAAAGATTCTCCAATGGGGTAACGTTTCAGGTCCAGGTATTCGGTATAGTACTTTTGGAAACGGCTGTTTGTTGCCAGGGCGGTCATAAATTCCGTTGGGGTCAGGCCGGTATATCTTTTGAACACACGGTTGAAATAGGACGGGTTGCCATAGCCGAACTGATCCGCCATCTCCCGGATGGGAAAATCCTTGTTATAACCGTTATATTGCAGGGAGATCAGCGTCTTGCGGATTCTGTGATAGTTGATGTACTGAGAGATCGTAACACCGGTTTCCCGGCGAAAGGCGGTGCAGAGATAATTTTTATGAAAGCCCAGGGAAAGGGCCAGGTCGGAAAGGGCATATTTCCGGTCGCTGTCTTTTTCCACCTGGGCAAGGATGCGCTGCACCAAGGGCGAATACCCGCTGGCATCCACATACCCGGCCGAATCCCCCTCTGCACCGGACTGATCCGTCAGAAAGGACAACAGGATCGTCCGCAAAAACGCATCAACGCAGGAAGCACACAGGGGATCCACACCTTTATCGTGCGTACAAATATAGGAAAACAGGGGTTCCAGATGGGCCGCTCCGTGGAGCACCGGGACTCTTTTGGTATTGAAAAGGGGTTGCAGCTCCGAATCTGTAATACGGAACATGACCTCATACTGGGTGCACAGATTGTGGGCATCCTCCGGCACAGTGTGGACCACACCGGGGGGCAGCAAAATCAAAGATCCCTCTGCCAGAGGATAGTCCTGACCGCCCGCCTGAAAACTGAGCTGCCCACGGCTGACATAGGCCAGGTGAAAGAAATCATGGGTGTGGGGCTGCAGCACCCAACCGGCAGGCAGTTCCGTCTCTCCGCTCCATATCAATTGCAGTTTTTCCATAGGTACCTCCTATGCAGCAAAAATCACCGTTATTGTAGCACACAGTTCGGCAAAAGTATACTCCTATATTCATATTTTGCAGCAATTTTTCAAAGGAAATATATGTAGGGACACCCCTCCTGGGGTGTCCGCTTTTGTTATTTTATTTGTGGACACCTGGGGACAGGTGTCCCTACATCTTAGGAAGGCGTAAGTGAATATAAGAGTATATATAACTATTGCATTTTCGGCTTTACAGGGTTAAAGTGGTCGGTGGAAAGTATTTTAGAAAAAGTGAGGTTATACCATTGAAACGCAAAGGTTTTAATATCGGCTATTTATATGCCATCGCTGTGGGTGTGATCTGCGGTATCATCCCCGTTATTATCCAAAAAGTTGTGGGCGCAAACGGTTTGCCCCGGGCCACCGCGCTGTTTATCAAATTCGCAGCGTCCTCCATCATTCTGCTGCCCATTGCCGCCCCCAAGTTCAAAAAAGTACAGCTGCCCGCAGGCTTCGGCTGGAAGCTGCCCATTTGCGCGCTGTTCTATGTGGCCACGCTGGTATTCCTGTACGAATCCTATCGCTATATTCCCACCGGCATCGGCGTGGCTTTGCAGTACACCTTCCCCCTGTTTACCATGGGCTTCAGCGTGTTGTTCTTCCGGTTCCGCTGCACCAAAATGAGTGTGTTGGCCATGATCCTCTCTTTGGTGGGCGCGATGCTCCTCAGCAGCGGCACACTGACCTCCGATAAGGCATACATCGGCATCCTTTTGGGCATTGGCTGCGCAATTTCCTACGCCGCCTATTTCCTGTTTGTGGAGCATACCCGTATGGCCGCCATGGACACCACGGTGTTCGTCACCTTAAAAACCCTGATGTCCACCGTGTTTTTCTTCCTGTACATCCTGGTGACCAACCAGATGACCTTCACCATGTCCTTACAGACATTCCTGGGCCTGGTAGCAAGCGGTGTCTGCACCATTCTGGCCAGCTACTGCCTGACCCTGGCCATCCGGCACATCGGTTCTGTGTACACATCCATTTTGGGTTCCATTGAGCTGATCGTCTGCGCCGTAGCCGGTTTCATTGTCCTGGGCGAGGCAATCAGCCTGGGCAGCGGCATCGGTATTGCAGTAATCATCGTGGCTACGGTTTTGGTGGCCCTGAGCAAAAATGAGAAGAAAGGTTGATGCATTATGCTGGAAAATTTAAACCCAAAAGGCTTTTTTAAATGGTTTGAAGAAATCACCCGCATTCCCCACGGCAGCGGTCACGAAGAAAAACTGGCCGCATTCCTGGAAAATTTCGCCAGGGAACGGAATTTGGAGTGCCTGCGGGATCAATGGAACAATGTTTTGATTCGCGTGCCTGCCACACCGGGATACGAAAACGAGCCGTCCATTCTGCTGCAGGGTCATATGGATATGGTTTTGGCCAAGGATGCCACCGCAACCATCGATTTGGAAACCGATCCCCTGGAACTGGTAATTAACGGCAACGAATTAAAAGCCAAGGGTACTACTTTGGGCGCTGACGACGGTGTTTCCGTGGCCACTATGCTGGCCATTGCCGATGATGCCACTATCCCCCACCCGGCACTGGAGTGCCTGTGCACCACCGACGAAGAAACCGGCTTGATCGGTATACGCAGCGGTGATTGGAGTGTCATCCAATCCCGGCGGATGATTAATTTGGATGCCGGCAGCTCCCACCAGATCTGCGTCAGCGCTGTGGGTGCCAAAACGGCGAATTTCCAGCGGCAATTCACCCCCACCGCCCAAGAGGGTCTGACCCAGCTGCACCTGGATATTTCCGGCGGTATGGGCGGCCACGCAGGCATTTTGGCCCACAAAAACCGGGCCTGCTGCATCAATATTATGGGCGAACTATTGTTTATGCTGATGCGGCAAATGCCGGTATACCTGTCTGAAATTGTGGCAAACGGCCCTTCCATTCACGGTGACTGTCAGACCTGCATAAGTGTTCCTGCAGACCGTGTTGCAGAAGCAAAAGAACTGCTAAACAAGCAGTTTTGCAATATCAACGGCCGCTACAAGAAATCCGATCCCAATCTGCAATTTGCAATAACGGAACAGAGCACCCCCAAGGCAGTTTTGTCTGCGGAGGATTCTGCCAACATTATCCGGGTGATGTTCCTGCTGCACACCGGTGTCCGCAAGAGCGATGCTGACGACTTAAGCATTATCATCGCCTCCATCACCTTCAAAAAGATTTCCCTGGAAAACGGCGCATTTGCCGGTGCTTTCGCCATCCGGAGCCTTGACAACTCCGTCCGGGATATGTGGTATTACCACACCGAGGAATGGCTGCGGCTGTTGGGCTTTGAATCGATCCCGCAGTTCGAGTTTACCTCCTGGCCCGGCGGTGAAAAGGATGCTATGCAAAAGCGGTTTGCGGAAGCCCACAAGCGGTTGTTCGGCACGGATATAGATATTTTCCACCTCCATGCCAGCATTGAGGTCAACATTCTCATGGGGCAGATTCCGGATATGGACGCCGTTGCCATTCAACCCACGGCGGTGGATTTCCACACCCCCAAGGAAACCCTGTTCATCGACCAGGTACAGCCCTATTGGGATCTGCTACTGGCAGTTTTGGCGCAAAAGGATTAAAAAGCAAGGCGATTCACCGATCGGCGAATCGCCTTGTTATCATAATAACAAAATCCTTTCTTTTCAGGTCAAGGGATGATATAATACAGTCATACCAAAACACAAAGGAGTGTACATATTTATGGATTGGATCATTACAAAATTACATCAGCTGGGGGACTTCGGTCTTGCCAAGGCGCTGCCGGGTCTTATCATCCTGGTGGTGGGTATCTTGGTGATTCGTATTGTTCTGCGGATCATCAAAGCTGCCCTGGACAAGTCCAAGCTGGAAAAAGCCGCCCACAAGCTGATCTGCTCGGTGGTAAAGGTAGCATTGTTCTTGCTGCTGGGCCTGATTGTGGCCTCCAAGCTGGGCATCGATGTGACCGGCGTGGTGGCGCTGGCCAGTGTGCTGACCCTGGCGATCTCCCTGTCTGTACAGACTGCCCTGACCAACCTCATCGGCGGCTTCACTTTGCTCAGCACCAAGCCCTTCGCCTCCGGCGACTTCGTGGAGATTGCCGGCCAGTCCGGTACGGTGCAGGAAATCGGTCTGACCTACACCAAGCTGACTACCGCTGACAACAAAACCATCTCCATCCCCAACAGGTCTGTGGTTGCCGCCCAGATCGTCAACTACACCGTGGCCGGTACCCGGCGGGTGGATGTGGCGGTATCCGCATCCTACGATGCCCCGGTGGAAACGGTCCTGGAAGCTTTGATCGAAGCCGGTACTGTGGCAACCATTCTGCCGGATCCTGCCCCCGCCTCCTCCGTTGCCAGCTACGGTGACAACGCCATCAATTACTCCCTGCGGGTGTGGTGCAAGACTCCCGACTACTGGGATACCCTGTGTGCCGTTAACAAGAATGTCAAGGCCGTTTTCGATGCCAAGGGTATCGAAATGACCTACCCCCATCTGAATGTCCATCTGGATAAATAAATTTTGCCCCCGGGAAAATTCCCGGGGGTTTTTGCAGCAAATCTCATATACTATGTGTATCATCCATATCAGGAGGTCACTATGAGAAAAGCCGGCATTTTGCTGCATATTTCTTCCCTGCCGGGGCCATACGGCTGCGGCACTTTCGGCAAGTACGCCTATCGGTTTGCGGATTTTTTAGCAGCCAGCGGTTTTGCCATCTGGCAGGTATTGCCCTTTAATCTGCCCCACAGCGATGGCTGTCCCTACTATTCCCTGTCTACATTTATCCAAAATCCATTATTCATTGACCCGGAGATTTTGCAGGAAAAGGGACTGTTGACACAGGAGGAAGTCGCAGCCATCTGCCATGATACCGGAGCGCAGAATCGGGAGAAATATTTACGCTTGGCGGCAAAGCGGTTTTCCCAAACGCCCCAGGCAGAAGATGCAAAGAATTTTGTCCGGCAAAAGCCAAATATTTTGCAGGCCTGCCAGTTTCTGTGCCGGGACAATCCCAGTGAAGAAAATCTGTTTTACTACACCTTTTTGCAGTATGAATTCTTTTGCCAGTGGAACGCCCTACACCGCTATCTTTCCCAAAAAGGGATTGAAGTAATCGGCGACATTCCGTATTATGTTAACTTGGGCAGCAGCGAGGTTTTCTATCATAAGGAATGTTTCCTGCTGAACGAAAATGGCCAACCGGATGTTGTTTCCGGTGTACCCGGTGATCGGTTCAGCGATACCGGGCAAAAATGGGGACACCCCCTGTATCACACCCGGGAACTGGAGCGGCAGAACTACAAGCTCCTGTTCGACCGCATGGCCTTTGCGGCAGAGATATACGATGTAGTGCGCATTGACCACTTTCAGGCAGTGGGGGCGTTTTATGCCATTCCTGCAACAGGTCACCCCCGGGAGGGTATTTGGAATCCCGGTGTGGGAGAGGCCTTTGTAAAACGGCTGATCCAAGAGATCGGCAGGGAAAAATTCATCGTTGAAGATTTTAATTTATTCCCCGGCGGATCTTATGCCATAGCAAAAAAATGGGGTCTGCCGGATATGCAGATCTACCATTCCACCCTCTCAGCCGGGCGCACCGCTGCAGATTATAAGGAAAATACCGTGGCCTATTCCGGCACCCACGATTGTGAGACCTTTGTGGGGTATCTGCACAGTTTGGGGATTGATGAGCAAACAGCCATCGGAATATTATGTCAACTTGCATTTCAAGATCTGCTCCATTGTAAAGCCCAAAGGGTTGTGTTCCAAGCGCAGGATTTGCTGATGGAGGGGAACGAAAGCCGTATGAACATCCCCGGAACGGTCTCCCCGGAAAACTGGTCCTGGCGGCTTACGGAACGGAAACTGGCCCTGTTGGAAGCCACCGCCGGCTATTGGAAACGATTGCTGACCGCCTGCAACAGAATAAAGACACCGCCCACATAGGGCGGTGTCTTTTATTTTACAGGTTGGAGCGCTTGCCAGGTAAGGCCCTTGGGATAGAAGAAACGGATTCTCTCCTTGGCTATGGAAATCTCCACGGTCTGAGCCATCCGCAGCTCACCGTCCAGATTGATCGGTGTGGGCTTGTCGCAGATGATCCGCAATTTATCGGTAGAATAATGGCGCACCAGTTTGGGCAGCTGGGCGTATTTGCCAGCCTTGTAAATACCGATGAGCTTGGCCACACCCAACCGGGAAACCTTGTCCACCACCAGCACTTCCATTTTGCCATCAGCCGGGTCAGCCTCCGGAACGGGGTTGAAGCCGCCACCGTAAAACCTGCCATTGCAGGCGCAGATGAGGGTAAATTTACTGTCAAACCGCTGACCGTCCACCTCTACAACATAATGCTCACTGACACCACGAATGGTATTCACCACCGCCGAGGCCGCATAGGCCCGAAAGCCACTGAGCAGGGGCAGGCGCTTGTAATTGGCCACATCCGTACCCACCCGGGCATCGAAACCCACAGAGCAGATATTCAGACTGTAATCGTCGTTGCAGCGGAGCAGATCAAAGGTGACCTCCTGGGCGTCCAGCAGGCGTTCCAGATCTTTGAAGGCCTCCGGCTCATTGAAAATCCGCACAAAATCGTTGCCGCTGCCGCCGGAGAACATGGTCACCGCCACATTATCGAAACCTGCCACACCAGCCACAATTTCGTTCATCGTACCGTCACCGCCGCAGGAATAGATGCGGTACTCCTCCCCGGTCTGGGCAGCACGACGGGCGATCTTGGTGCATTGACCGGGGGCAGCGGACACCTCAATGGCATAGTCCATATCCTTGCCCTCGCAGGCGGCTGCGATCTTTTTGCGGTAGGATTCGGTCTGATTTCGGCTACCGGCGGCCGGGTTGATAATAAACAGGTGTTTCATTTCTTTCTCCTGGCGTTATCTGTAAACATATAGTAATCGCACTTGATTTTGCCGTTGTAGAACTTGCGCTTTTTATCTGCCCGGCGACCGAAATAATGCTCAAATTCCGGCTCGGAGGTAATGACGAACTGCTTCCAATCATTGGCAAATTTCAGGTGCTTGCCCAAAGCGCTGTAAAGCCGCTTGGCGCTTGCCTGCTCCATCATTCGCTCGCCGTAAGGAGGATTGCAGACGATGATGCCGCTCTCTGCCGGCAGACTCATTTTGGTGGCATCGCCGTCTTTAAAAGTGACGCAATCGGCAACACCGGCTTTTCTTGCATTGGCAAAGGCCAAGGACACGCAGGTGGGGTCATTGTCCGATCCCATAATCCGGTAATTGCCGGAGAATTCCAAATCTTTTGCCTCCTGTTTTGCCAGTTCCCAGGCGGATTTTGGCATCCAGGGGAAGTTTTCCGCAGCAAAATTGCGGTTTAAGCCAGGGGCCCGGTTCTTGGCGATCAATGCCGCTTCGATGGGGATCGTGCCGGAACCGCAGAAAGGATCCCAGAAGAATTCTCTGCCCCGGTAGCGGGCCAGCTGGATCATGCCGGCGGCCAGGGTTTCGTGCAGAGGGGCATCGTTGCCAATGGCCCGGTAGCCACGCTTGTGCAAGCCCTTGCCGGAGGTGTCCAGGGACAGGGTCACCTGGTCATTGAGA
>JAEIGA010016339.1_pt1 | contig 11301 bp, 13 predicted proteins | sample 9270691 | NCBI WGS metagenome assembly JAEIGA01 (sample SAMN17057246, study PRJNA624740) | gut metagenome | biome: biome; isolation source: fecal sample | host: Bos grunniens | place: China: Xizang | collected 2019
AAATAGACAGAGCATTATGCTCTGTCTATTTTTGTCTTTTTTGTTTATATAATTTATATAAAAGAAAACGAATTATTTTCAATAATTCATTAGAAACTGTTGTATTTCCTTCAATAGTTTTAATGAATACCATTTTATCCCAAGAAGATAATTCATTTTCATATAATAATAGATCTATTGGATTTAAATTAATTATAATTGGTCTATTATTATTTAGCTTTAGTATATTTTTTGGAGATTTATTTTTAGAGATCATTAAAATACCACACTCCCGATACATACCAATACCTTTAATAATTAAATGTTCATCTGCTATATCACCATATGGATCTATAATTTGTAACCCACGCCAGGTGAAGTAATTTAAATTATTTTCTATAAAATAGAAATTGTATTTTTTAATTATTTCTTGCAGTTCCATTATTTTCTATCTTCTCAATAAATGGAGTAAGAATTCCATCAAAATTAATATCTAAAGTATGACCAAGATTGTTGGAAGGCCAAGAAATAATGTGTACACACTTTTTATTCAAACTTTTAATATTTTGTTCTGTTTTATTAAAAATATATTTATCAGGAATATATAAACATAAAATTAGATCTTCTTTTGTAAATGCTTTTTCATTCATAGATCTAATAAATATGCAGTCTTTTATTTCATTCTGTATATCTATTACTGCTACATACACATTTTCTTCATAAAGAAAATCAAATGTAAAAATATTAGTTGATACTGGTGTACCCGATAATACATCATAAACAGGTTCATTAATTTTATAAAAATAAATTTTTATTCCCATAATATTTACTTTATTGTATATAATTATCCCAAATATAATTTTTTAACATGTCATTAACAGTAATTTTAGAATCTATCAAAAAATCTATACAAACTGAACCCATTGAATAAATTGTTATACCATATAGTGTATTTTTATGAGGTTGTCTTATATAATTTTTTAATATATCAAAAGGAACTTCTTCTTTCAATGTTATTGGACGATGATTATTGAATCGTATTATAAGATTATTTATAAATTTATTTTTTATTCTTTCTTTTACTTTTTTATTACTATCAGAAACTAGTATTCCAAAAATAACAATATAATCTCCTTTTTTATTTTTTCCAAAAACAATTAGTTCTGAACAATCCCTTCTAATTTCTTTTTCTAAAGATTTTAAATGTATTAAAGAAGATATTTCTATATTTAATATAGACGTAAATAAAGTATACATTTCATTCTATTTTATTTAAAAGGAAAATACGCCTTCTAATAAAGAGAGCACTTGAAAAAAAGAAGAAAAAAAAATTAAAGGAGCGCTGACGTGCGCTCCTATGAAAGGTTATAAAAGTTTATTCACCTGCCTGTTCTTCTGCCTTCTTTGACTTCTTCTTGTTCTTTGCTACCATAAAGATACCAGCGACTGCCGATAAGATAACGATCAAAATACCAAAGATGCCGAATTTTTCTACCTTGGACATTTCCTTCTTTCCTTCCTTTTCCTTTGCCTCGCCGACAGTCTCAAAGTCCTGTTCTTGCTGCTGTGCTGCCGGCTGTTCTACCTTCTGTTCTTCCTGCTGCTGAGCTGCTTGCTTCTGTTCCTTTTCCTTAGCTGCTGCTTCGTTAGCATTATTAACATTGTTCTTTACTTCATTGTTCTTAGTTTCATTGTTTGTTGCCATAATCTTTCGTTTTAAAGTTATTATTTAAATGAATATTTATCTCTTTCATATTTACATATATAAGGCAACTACCACCTTTTCAGGCGGTAGTTTATCTAGCCTTACTTTTTTCCTGGTAACATTGCATCTACAATTGCAACTGCCCAACTGAGAATCATCATCAATAATCCACAATCAAACATTACTTCACTTACACTTTTCTTTCTTTTTGTTGTTTCGTTGCTATTATTAGTCTCCATAGCTTTAAGTTTTAAATTAATGAATATTTATTTATTTTACATATATAAGGCAACCACCGCCTTTTTGGGCGGTGGTTTGCTTCTGTTTCTCTACTTTTTAATCTGTCTTATTATTCCAATACCTTGAGCAATCAAGCCAAGAGCTGTTATAATAAAAACAATGATACTAGCTTCATCTACTTTTCTCTTCTTTTCTTCTTTCATAGTTTGTATTTTAGTTAGTTAATAAATGATTTCTTATTTTTACATATATAAGGCTAATAGTGCTTTTTTAGGCGGCACTATTTTTCAAGCATTTCCTTTATTATTTCAATGAGATCATCTTTGCCTTCTCTGATAGCAGCACGAATATTTTTAGTTCCAATTCTTTGTACAAGCATAACAGATGCTTCAAGAGATTTTCTTTGAACTTCAGTAAATCCCGTCGTATCTATGTATAATAAAACCTTCTTGTCTGTTCCCATTTTAGATTTATAGGCAGAGTCAACTACTTCAGCTAATGAATATGCACCTTTCATTTCCCGTGTAATAACATATAACAGAAAATCACATTTATTATTCTTTTCATCTTCTTCAATTTCAACTCGATCTAATGACCAATCGGGAACGACTGGATTAAAGAAATTAATCTTCTCTTTTTTTAAAAGTTTTTCTAGATCCCCTCTCCAATTATCAGTACCAATTGTTCCTCCCATGAAGACTTTATGTTTTCTTTTTCTTTTTGGTTCTTCATCAGTTTTACCTTGAATCGTATACTGGAAATTAGATTCTTTTAATTTGACACAAATTAATTCCTCAGGTGCACCTGGCATAATAGTTTTCCAGCCATGAATAGAAACGACTTTAGAATCATTTAATCCAAGATGTTTAAAAATAGCATCTTGAAATGTTTTGATTGTGTTATCTAGATCTCGTTTAAAAAAATTAGCATTGAATGTAACTTGAAAAGTTAGATCCAATGCTGTTGCTGTCTTTAGCCAGGGAGCTTCTGTATCAAAGTCCACCGTCTTAAGTTGTTCTGTAATCGCTGCAAATTCTTTTTTTACATCTGCAGATTTATAAATTTGAGCAACAGGTTTACCTGCTGCCCAAGATATTTTTGCTCGGTAAGATTCATTTACCGAAGTTATTCTAGGAAATGATAGAATGAAAGATATTTCATTTCTATCATTATCATTAATTAATTTCATGTATTACCTCCAATTGATTTAGCTAATTGTTCTGCATTACTCTGATATGAAGCGACCATTTGATCAATTTCATAATCAGTATAATATTTTCTCTCACCAAATCCTTTAATTGCATCATGTAAAGGTTTTGGTATTAATTTAAAATGTCCATTATCTAGTCTGATATATGCTGATTCATCCAATGCACCTCGTCTATTTTTTACCAATCTCATCATACCTAATTGATTAATACATTCAGGTGTTTTTGAAATCGTTAAAACAAAGTCTGCAGTGTGTTGCTTTCTAGACGATTCACCAATATCAGCCAAACCGATACCCCAAGGTGAATTCCATGAAGATACTTTACTCTGGGATGCAATAAATACTAGTCTATTATCCTTTTGAAGTTTAGTAATTTCTCCATAGATTCTACCAAAAGCATTATACATCGAATCATCTGCTCCATCTATTTTAAAATTAGAGTCATAATCAATAAACAATACTTCATACTCTTTATGTTCAAGCATATAATTTACATACTCCTCAACATCTAAAGTATTTGCTGACATAACTGTTATTCCTAGATTACCTCCAATGGCTTGATTCAAAGATCTATAAATATTATTAAGATCCATGCGAACTTCACCAAAAGTTTTCCCTGAATACATAGCACACATACGTGTAATAATATCCAAAGAACTAAGGTCACCTAATGCTAGATAATGTGTTTTCTTTCCTTGTGCTGCAATATTTAATGCCATACTTTGCATTACCAAGGACTTACCTGCACCTGGCTGTGCAGAAATAATTCCAATAGACCCTTTTTCAACTACTCGATAAGGTTCAAAACTGTTATCAAGAAGTGGGAATCCTGTCTTAACTCCATTTCTTGGATCTGACTCTGCAATCAACTTGTTAATATCCATTTCACCGAACATTGTAGTAGACATACAATTTGAGTCCGATACTACAAGATTTGCTGACTTAAAATATTCAAGAAGTTTGCTTGGACGATCTTTATACAGATTATTACCTTTTCTGATAATATGATTTGCACATATATCGTTTAATAAATCCTTTGCTGGAGCTATCTGAGACTTATTAAAGTTTTTATATTTTATAATTTCTTGTATAATCATATTTCCCTCTTCAGGACTCTTCCCCGATCGAATGATTATACTCTGAAATAATGGTAAGTCAATTGATTCAAGTGTATATTTTCTAATTGAATCAAGTAATGACATTATTAACTGGTTTCCCATTGTATTGGGATTACAGTTATAATAATATTCTAATGCATCTATATTATTTTTTGCATCTTGAAAAAGATACTGATTAAATAATGAATAGACTAAATCAAGGTTCTGCATAATGATCTTTAATTTTTATTAAATAGTAAACCACGGATTGCCCGGATTAATTTCTTGTGGCTTTCCAATCTCACTCTCTAAAATTGTAATTTCATTGATTTTCGAATACTTATAATATTCTAGTATCATATCTCTTCGTTGATCCAGTCCTTTTGTGTGGACTGGTATCTTCTTACCTTTAAGGGAATCGAGGGAAATTATATTCATATGATTTCCACGAATTCTACCTATACATTGAAGAACCACACCTGCAATATTTCCTTGAACTAATAATATGTTTTCCAATCCCGGAAAGTCAAGAGCTCTATAACCACTTGAAGTACTTGGGATAATATCTACATCCCCAGCACCAATTTTATCACAAGCTTCTTGAAGTGTTAATTTAAATCTATTACCTTCAAGATCATAGTAAATATATCCTTCACCAGATACAAGAAGTACTCTAAATTTTCCGAGCCAATAATTATCAATCCAGGTTGAAATAACTTCATTCAAATTATTAATCGGTATGAATAATTTTGGATAATATTCAGCTAGTTTTGTAATGACTTGACAAACATCATCGTTTGTCCACATACGATTCATTACATTCATATAGACATTACTGTCTTGTTTAAAATCATCTTCTTCAAACTTAATATTATCTAATGCTGCAGTTTTAACTGTAATTAAATCTATATTAAGATGAAGCGGTAATCTATATACTAGTGATGGTCCAAAATAAGTTACCAAATCTTTATTATCTATTACAGATCTGTTTAATCCTTGTGAGAAACTAATCATCTCTCCACTATTCTTATCAGCCGTTCCTGAAAATCCATAAAGATTAGTCGCACCTGTACACATATCCAAGATAAATTTTCCACCTGGAGACATTACATATTCAACCTCATCTGCTAGTACCCATTCATAGGTAGCCAGTTCTTGCCGTTCTTGTGCTAATGATGTTGCATCTTTATATTTTCCTGAATTCATTACACCAGCTGTAACAATACATCTGACCTTTTCATCCGCCGAACAGATCTTATCTAATTTTCTTCTTTTCTTAATTTCTATGCCGAATAATGATTTAATTCTCTTTATCAATTCTTCCATTGCTTTAATTGATGGCGCTAGAATCAATACTTTCTTGCCAAGTCCCAAAGCATATTCAGCTAGTGTAGAAATAACTTGTGTCTTTCCATATCCAGTATATACTGAAAATAATCCAATACGATATTTTAAGATATGAAGAATATCTTCATTCTGAATATCTCTTAATCCTGGAAATGGAATTGTTCTATATGAATCAGAATAAATAGCCCCTTGTATCTGTCTACAATCATCTGCTAAAAGAAATTTGTAAAAAGTATTTATCACATATGCAGCCCATCCAAGCCCCATTTCAAAATACCAATAACCGTCTTTCTTTTTTCTGATATTATATATTTTATCTGTTACTTCTTCTGTTCTCCATTGTTTAATAAATGGATTAAATTTAGTTTCTTTATGTTTAAATTCCAATAATGATTTTACACTCAAGTCATCAGTTATAATAAAAATCTTATTGTCGTTTGTGATTCCTGCTCTTAACATGTTTTAAAAATTTAATGTTCTTGGAGTAGACCAATTATAATTATTTTCAATTGGAGTTATCCATTGTAGATTTTGTCCATTCATTAATCTTTTCTTCATTTGCTCCTCTGGATCTGTTCCATCAGACTTAATTATACGAATTGGGCAATAATCTATAGTTCTCATTATTCTTTCTCGAATACGTTCTGAGATTTTAGTCTCATCCATATAAATAACAATTTCTTCTGGTACATATTCTCTAAGAAAATTGAGTTGATAATCAGATACGCTAGATCCAAGTACAGCCATTGGCGTATATTGTGGTGCTTGTATTAAGAGTGAAATAGCATCATAAACACCTTCACATATTATAAACTTTTTATTATCTCCATGTTCTATAATATATGGAGGTTTTGCAGATATAGGAGGGAAGAAATATCTAATCTTATTATTCCCTGTAAATCTTATTTGATAATATATAACTTCATTCTTATACTTAAATGGCATCACTACATTTCCATCGATATATTTAAACTCTAACATCGGTGCTAGATCTTTCATAAAAGGATGCCTTGTCATTAAATAATTCATACCCTTTTCTGAATAACTATCGAATTCATTATAGTATTTGTCTAATGTCCAAACTGGATCTTGTAATCTTACTAAATCTAATGGTTGGTAAAATGTACTTTCCATAAAATCTGGAACATTTGTTTGAAACTTAATAGTATCATCTACATTTACCCACGCTCTACCACAAACAAAACAATGGCCTACTTCATAATTGCTTGTGATATATAATTTTTTCTTTGTATGTCCTTCCGCCTCACAGAACGGACAATGGCATATATAATGATCACCTTTAAGGTGACTTTGTAATTCTTCTTCTGAAGTCGCCCCAAACCGTTCTAACAAAAGTTCTAAGAGGTGTGTAAAAATTATAACCCCACCATCTTTCTTTCTAATTTCTTGATAGTCTAACATATAGAGGAAGAAATATAATGAAGAGAAATATACTAGATATTCCTCTTCATTTTGTTTATACTATTTTAAATTACTTTTCTTTCTTTTCTTCAACCTTCTTTGCTTCTTCACAAGCACAAGTAGGAGCTTCAACAAGAGCCGGATTTTTTGCCGTACCCTTCAAATCTTCACTCTTTCCAGAAAATCTCAAAATAGCATCTTCCAACGAATTTACGACAAAACCAGGAATACATGAAACTTGTGAACACATACTGATCTCAAATGGACCAGATACGATCAATGCAATTTCATCATAATCAAATGCTGTCACAATAAGTGACAAGAAATCCTTGTTTGGCATAAAGTCACGACTTACAGACTTTGACTCTACGGTTAATCTTTCACCACCTGCTACAAGTGGAATGTCAATCTGTGAATTCTTCGCGTTGTAAATTCTCATGTCTTTTTTAAATTTAAAATATTTATATTAATATAAACTAAGAAGCTACCTCTTGAAGAGAAGAGGCTCACTTCACAATTTCATTTATAAAGAAATGACGGGAAAAAGATAGAAAAAGCAAGGGAATTTTCCCTTGCTTATTTTTATGTTACAAATGTAATTTCAGACCCACCAATATAAAAATTTGAACAGTATATTTTCGGTGCCTCGAACCATTCACCTCCTTGAGATCCCATTACTTTTAATCCTGCAGGTGCTCTATAACTATCATAAGAAGTATAAACAATACTAACTGGTTGTCCATCCTCCACACTTTCACACCAAGTGATAGCTCCTGCTTGATTCCATGCAGGTGTTGCAGATGTTCCTACCATACGTAATCTATTATTTGTCATATTTAAGGCTCCATTATTTATTGTTCCTCCCGATAAAGGTAAATAAGAGTGACTATGTGAAGCTGGTGCACAATAACTACTCCAATTATCTGAAGTCAATACAGTAGCCCAAGTTTTCCAAGTACCCCCATTCATACCTCTAACCTTCATAGTACTTGATGAAGTTAATCCTGCAATTTGGAAATCATAGCCTCCGGTATTATCCCAGTTAAAGTGAAGAATGTGTGCATCACCCGGATCCGTAGTTGTATCAGTTACAGATGACGTACATTTAAAATGAAACATTGAACCGTCTCCAGAAACTCCAGGAGCAATACTAGAAGGGCGCGATGAATAATAATTATTTAATTTAGTATGACTATGTGAAGATGCAGCACAGTATGAAGTATAATTCCCACTATGAATTACTGTATAATTTGTTGGAAAACTTGAAGAAGATCCATAAGTACCATTAGGACTAAAATATAAAGTACCATTATTTGCCCAAATAGAGTCATTGTTTCCATTAGATCTTTTAAATTGTATACCCTCTCCTGCATCTTCTGATACATCGCTCATAATAATTGAATTAACTCCAACTATATTTGAATTTGATAAATTAAGTGCATAATTACCACTATACAACTCTCCCTTTAGTGTAAGTACCCCAGTGAGTGTGCCTCCTGATAAAGGTAAATAAGAATGTGTATGTCCTGTAGCGGATTTCCCATCAAGTGCACTTTGTAATCCTGAAATTTTAGAAATAGCTAAAGTAGGAATGTCTGCAGCAACTAATTTTCTAAAAGTTGCAGAACCTGCAGATCCATTAGGTGCAGCTAATACTGTATTAGCTGTTCTAGATACACCTGAATCATAATACTGAGAGTGTGTATGTGAAGATGCTGCATAGCTATGTGTGTGTCCAGAAAGAGAAACTGCAGTTCCTCCAACTTTTAATACCCCACTTGTATCAAATGTAAGTTCTTTCTTAGAAGAAGATCCATTATTACAATTAGAATATAATACAATTCCACCATCTGATGTAATATAAGTAGTCTCAGTTCCTCCTGTAATACCCAAAGATGTATCTCCTAAGATTGTTCCTGTAGATTCTCCAGACCCAATAAGAACTACTCCCCCACCACCAATACTAATACCATTTCCGTAAGTATCTCCAGTATTATCTATAAAAGTAATCATTTTATAGGTAGATTGAGATCCTTTATATTGAATTCCACCAGTGCCTTGAAAAGTAATATTTGCATTAGAATTCATAGTACCTCCAGAAAGTGGAAGATAACTATGAGTGTGTCCAGAATAACTTACCTCAGTTCCAGAAGAATTATAAAAAGATTTTGCATAAACTCCACCAGCTACTTCAAACCATGCATTTGCTTCTTCTCCAATTAATTTAATTCCGGCAGGACTTCGATAACTATCGTAAACAGTATATATTAATTTAACTCTTTGGTTAGCATTTACCGGATCATTAAAAATAATCTGCGGATTAGGGGAAGTAAATGACATATCAGTAGATGTTTGTGCTGATAGTGTTAAATTACCTGTAAGAGTACCACCTGATAAAGGTAAATAAGAATGTGTATGTCCCGAAGCAGCATAATCATGAGTATGTGATTTTGCTGCACAATAAGACGACCAATTACTTTCATCTAATACTAAGTAAGAGGCAGACTTATCTTTTCTATAATGATATAAATTATTTCCACTTGATCTAATGTATAAAGATTTTCCAGTAGATCCAAGACCATTAGCAGACCCATCTGTTGGTAATCCAGTCCATCCGGTTACTGCAATACCTAAAATACCACTTCCACTTTCATCAGTAATACTTAAAGAACTGTTTATTTTTATAGAACTTGAAAATGTTTTAGATCCAGAAATAGTTTGAGCAGTATTTGTTGTTACTAAATTACCTACATTAAGATTTCCGCTGTGATATATTGTAGAACTTCCCCAATATAGTGTAGAATCACTTATTAAAACATATGCATGTTCTGTACCAGCCTCCTGAAAACTTATTTTTGTATATTTCTCTCCGTCAGTATTATTAAATATAAGTTTTGTATCAGCCCCTGTTTTTATTGTTAATGCACCTGTTAATGTACCACCGCTTAATTTCAAATAAGTAGAGGTTATAGTATTTCCAGACCCATCCTTATTTGCTTTATTTATAAGGTCTGATATAGTATCTTTAAGTTTAATTGACATAGTTTTAAGATTTGAATTTATCATATATAAGTTAAAAATCTATACAGAAAAAAAAAATAGGGAGCAGCGCTCCCTATTTTTTACACTTTTTGACGACTTAGTAAAGTTTTGCATATTTCTCGAGCATTATTTACCCAGAATTTTAATTTTTCTAAGTCTTCAGTATCTTCACCTATTTCAGAAAAGAGTATGATAGCTTTATCTATCTCTTTTTCTGCTTCTTTGTACAGATTCATTGTGTCTAATAATGAATCTATATCCCTTGTCTTTATTTGCTGAATTTCTGTAAATAATATATTCAGCCTTTCCTTGATCTGTTTCATATTATATATAAGGCTAGTAAAGGAAATTGATGTAATCCCTGTTTTTTTTTCTGTATAGATTTTTAACTTATATATGTAAAATAATTTAAAGCTTAAAAACTATGTCAATTAGACTTAAAGATACAATAGAAGATAGTGTAGATAAGCTTGATGGGTATCATAGAAGTAATTTATTTGAGTCTATTCCAGCTTGGATAAGTGCAAGTGGTCTTTCAAAAACCTTTACTGTTGGAGGAGATAGTAATAATTTTTATCCTGTAGTTATTTCATTATCGACATCTAAAGATTTCCCAATGGAAATTTCTATTTATAAAAATTTAGGATCAGTAACTCCTTCTATAAGTGGAAATCACAGTAATGGTACATCATCTCTATGGCTTAGATATGAAGCAAGATATACAGGTTGGGATGGGAATGGTGGTTATGTTAAGACACTTTATAAGTCTCAGCCCTATGCAACATTAGTTGCTCATACTACTGCAAATTTTCAAAATAATGGTGGTTTAGTTGTTTGGCTTCGTGGCGGTACTTGTGAGTATAAAATAGCATGTACTAATACATTTACAACAACAATTTATTATGAAACTGTAAATATAGGGACATCTAGTAGTGCACAAAATATAGGACCATTAACTGCAGTGGATAATGGTGGAATTTATACATCTACTACATATATCGGTTATGGAAATATTTCAGGTAATGCTAGTACAGCTACTAAATTAGCAACTGCAAGAACTATATCTTTAACTGGTTCTGTTACTGGTTCAGGCACTTTTGATGGGTCGGGAAATTTAAGTATTACAACAACAACTAATCATACACATAACTATGCAGGAAGTTCTTCTGCAGGTGGGGCAGCTACATCTGCTAATAAATTAAATACAGATAAAGGTAGTGCTACTAATCCAGTATATTTTTCAGGAGGTGTTCCAGTAG
>JAEIGA010016340.1_pt1 | contig 11300 bp, 8 predicted proteins | sample 9270691 | NCBI WGS metagenome assembly JAEIGA01 (sample SAMN17057246, study PRJNA624740) | gut metagenome | biome: biome; isolation source: fecal sample | host: Bos grunniens | place: China: Xizang | collected 2019
AACAATTTCGTCACCTTCTGCAAGCACAAAAGAAGCTTTTGGTTCGCAAGTTGGTGTAAGTTCTTTTACTTGGTAGCCTGCTTTTGTTTCAAGAACAATCCATTGAATGTAGTGTTCTGGTGTCATTGGGTGAACAACTGAACCAACTACAACATTAACTTTGTTTCCTTCAATTGAAACAACTGGAACGTGTTTTTCTACAGCAGCATCTGTAGTTCCTGGAATTAATTCAAACATTTCTTCCCCACAACAAATTGTAGGAACACCTTCGTTTGCCAAAATAGTAATAATTTTTCCACAATGTTTACATTTGTAAAATTTCATAAATACCTCACAAAAAAATCAGAATTCAGAATTCTGAATTTATCAACTTTACCTTAATATTACTACAAAGAGTGGCGTATCGGCAAAGGAAATTTTGAAAATTATCTTGACAATTTTTTTGATAAGATTGATAATTTGATTATGAAACATTTGATTTACAAAGGTCGTTTCACATTCTTTTTCGCCTAAGGGCGATTTCTCTTCTTTTTTTGTGTAATGCGTTCTTGCAACCGTACACGGTAATCAATCTTTTATATTCAAACTCAAATTAAATAAAACAGAGAGAGTCTTACAATTTAATTTTAAAAATTTAAAGAAGGTTTAATTATGAATTTAAAATACTATCAAAAAGACATTGAATGTATGTCAAAAGAAAATCTAAAAAAATTACAAGGGGAACGTTTAGTAAAACAATTCCGTCATGTTTACGAAAATGTAGAATTCTACAGAAACAGATGTAAAGAAGCTGGCGTTACTCCAGATGATATTAAAGGTCTAGAAGATTTATACAAAATTCCATTTACTTCAAAAGATGATTTACGCGCAACTTATCCATACGGACTTTTTGCTGTTCCAATGAAAGATGTTGTTCGTTTGCACGCAAGTTCTGGAACAACAGGAAAATCAATTGTAGTTGGTTATACACAAAATGATTTGGGCATTTGGGATGATTGTTGTGCAAGACAATTAACTGCAATTGGAATTGGGCAAGATGATTTTGTTCAAAACGCTTATGGTTACGGAATGTTTACTGGTGGTTTTGGACTTCACGGTGGTGCTACAAAAGTTGGTGCAACAGTAATTCCAATTAGTGCTGGCAACACTCCAAGACAATTAACATTTATGCAAGATTTTGGTTCAACTCTTTTGTGCTGTACTCCATCTTATGCTGCTTACCTTGGAGAAAGCTTAAAAGAAGCAGGACTTTCTCTAGATGATATTAAATTAAAAGCTGGTATTTTTGGTGCAGAACCTTGGACAGAAGAAATGCGCCGTGATATTGAAAAATCACTTGGAATTAAGGCATATGATGTTTACGGACTTACAGAAGTTATGGGGCCTGGGGTTGCTTTTGAATGTGCTGAACAAGCTGGAATGCACGTAAATGAAGATCACTTTATTATTGAAATTATTGACCCAGAAACAGGAAAACAAGTTCCAGATGGACAAAAAGGTGAACTTGTATTTACTGCAATTACAAAAGAAGCATTCCCATTATTGCGTTTCCGCACAAAAGATATTTGTATGGTAAACAGTGAAGTTTGTAAATGTGGAAGAACTTTTGTTCGTATGGCAAAACCAATGGGACGTACTGATGATATGTTAATTATTCGTGGTGTAAACGTATTCCCAAGTCAGGTTGAAACTGTGCTTTTACAAAATGGATATCCACCAAACTATCAGATTATTGTTGGTCGTGAAAATAACAACGATACATTTGAAATTAAAGTAGAAATGGTTCCAGAAAAATTTAGTGACGTTGTTGCTGAAATTAATAAAGAAGAAAAAGTATTGGAATCTGCATTGCTTACAGTTCTTCAAATTAAAGCAAAGGTTAAATTGGTTGCTCCAAAATCAATTGCCCGCAGCGAAGGAAAAGCAAAACGCGTAATTGATACAAGAAAGCTGATATAAATTCAGAATAAAACGTCATTACGAGCAGGGCGAAGTAATCCAGGGAACTAAGACTTGTTAAGTGGACTGCTACGATATTAGGTAATAGTGTCATTCCCGCACTTGATGCGGGAATCTATTCAGCCAGAAAAAAGATCCTCGGGTCAAGCCCGAGGATGACAAATTACATGTCCTTGCGAGGAGCAAATAAAATTCCTGTCTTTGCGAGCGGAGCGAAGCAATCTAGGATAGAAAAATATATTTTGCAAGTTTTTGCTTGTAAAAATAAATACTTTAAAAGAGGTAAAAAATGACTATTAAACAGATTTCAATTTTTATTGAAAATAAACCAGAAACTCTTTCTGAATTAACAGATGTTCTTGCAAAAAACAATGTTAATATGCGTGCAATTATGCTTGCGGACACAAGCGACTTTGGAATTGTTCGCTTAATTGTTGATAATCCAGATGAAACTGCAAAACTTTTGGAACAAAATGATTATGTAATTAAAGCAAATGGTGTAATTGCAATTCAAATTCCAGATGAAGCTGGTAGTTTAAATTCAATCTTAAAACTTTTGGGGCAAAATGGAAGAAACGTAGAATATATGTACGGTTTTACAGGTTCAAAAACAAACACAGCTTGTATGATTTTGCGTTGTTCAGATGTTTCTGCAACAGAAAAAGTTTTAGAAGATGCTGGAATTGTAATGATTTCGCAAGATGATTTATCAAACATCTAGAAGTTTTTGATTGTTATAAAAAAAAGATTTGCTCTACAAGAGCAAATCTTTTTTTTGTGGTTTGAATTATTAAAATCTTTTTAGTTTTATTGCGTCTTCTGGGCAAATTTCATGACAGCAGAAACAGTGCAAACATTTGTTTTTATCAGAGAGCTTTGCAGTTTTGTTTTTTCCGTTTAATTCAATTATGTGAGCAGGACAAATTTGTTTACAACGGCCACAGCCAATGCATTTTTTAGGGTTGAACGACGGTGTTTTTTCAAAGAAAGATTTTGCAATAACGTTTACCCATTTTGGAATCATTATTTGTAAAGTTTTTGAAGGATCTTTTACAATTTTAAAATGTGAACATACACAATCTTTTTCATTTTCACCAACAACGTTAATATCATTTTCTGAAGAAAGCCAATAGTTTCGTTTTAGCGCAGAATCTAAATTTGGTACATTATGAGGATTATAGCCAACCAAAGAAGCACATTTCCAATCTAAAGCAAGAATGTTATCAGACGCAGCAAGAAAATTTAATTTTACAGGATTTCCACTTCCTGGCCCTCCAGGTCCGTCCATTCCAACAATTGCATCCATAATTGCATATTGAGGGTTTGCAGAAATATTTAAGTCTGTAAGGAATTCGCCAAAAGTTTCTTTATTAGGAAATCTATAGTGCTGTTCGGCTTTTTCAAGCCCAACCATTAATCCAAAAAGATTTTTCATTGCACCTGTGTAAGACATAAACTGATGTGATTTTAGTTTTGAAAGAGAAACAACTAAATCAGCTTGTAAAAAAGGTTCTGCAAAATTAAATTTTGGTACAATTTTCCCATTAGGGCAAGGTACTTCTACCGATTTTGAAAAATCTGCCCATTCACCACCGTTAGCAACAACTTGATCATACATTCCAACAGTTTTTGCAGCGTGAGTTGAATTTGCAATTGCAGGAGCTTCTCCAACTAATACTTTTCCAGCGCCTTTATCTACAAATGCTTTTATCGCAGCACCAACAACTACTGGATGTGTACAAACAGCAAGTTCTGGCTTTTTGGGATACAAAATATTTGGTTTTAACAATACAGTTTTTCCAACAAAATCAGGAGGTGGAACTAAATCTAAAAGAGTAAGAATTGATTTGTAAACTTCTTCAAAATTGTATTCATAACATTTTTGAAGTGCAACTGTATTTGTCATATCATTATTATACTCTGTTTATTAATAAAAATGAATAAACAGAGTATAATAAATATAAAATCATTTATGTCTAAAACATCATTTGTCAACAACTTCCAACTTTTTCTATAATATGATATACTATTTAATTATGGATTTGTTAAAAAAACTTGAAGAATGCGAAAATCGCTTTAAAGAAGTTAGTGATCTTGTTATGGATCCCGATTTAGTAAAAGACGCAAAAAAATACAAAGATACTATGCGCGAACATGGATATTTAAGTGAAGTTTGTGCTCTTTCTGAAGAATACAAAAAAGTTTTGTCTGGAATTCAAGACGCAAAAGAAATGATTACTGCAGAAGATGATGCAGAAATGAAAGAAATGGCTCGCGAAGAATTAAAAGAACTTGAAGAACGCCAGCCAAAACTTGAAGAAGAAATTAAATTAAAACTTGTTCCGCCAGATCCTCTTGATGAAAAAAATATTATTCTTGAAATTCGTTCTGCGGCCGGTGGTGATGAAGCTAGTTTGTTTGTTCGTGATTTATGGGAAATGTATACTCACCTTGCAGACAGAAAAGGCTGGAAAACAGAAACAATGGAAGCTCAGGAAACTGAAGTAGGTGGATTTAATAAAATTGTAACTTCAATTTCTGGAAAATTTGTTTACGGAACTTTAAGATGGGAAAGTGGTGTTCACCGCGTTCAACGTGTTCCTCAAACAGAAAGCCAGGGACGTTTGCAAACTTCTACTGCAACTGTTGCTGTTTTACCAGAAGCAGAAGAAACTGAAATTGAAATTAAACTTAGTGATGTTCGTATTGATGTTATGCGTGCCGGCGGTCCAGGTGGACAGTGTGTAAACACAACAGACTCGGCTGTTCGTTTAACTCATATTCCAACTGGTTTAGTTGTAATTCAACAAGATGAAAAATCACAAATCAAAAATAAAGAAAAAGCATTCCGTGTACTTCGTGCAAGACTTTTTGATTTAGAAGAAAGCAAAAAGCAAGCTGAACGTTCGGCTGCCCGTTCTAGCATGGTTGGTTCTGGTGCACGTTCAGAAAAAATTAGAACATACAACTTTCCTCAAGACCGCGTAACAGATCACCGTATTAACTACAGTGCTCACAACTTGCCAGGTTTTATGATGGGAAACATGGACGATATGCTTGACGCATTAAATGTTTATGCAAAAGAAGAACAACTTGCAGCCGATGTAACTTCGTTGGAATCTTAATTGTGTTCTTTTATTTTGTAAAAACTATTATTAGTATTATATAATGAAGAAAAAAGACGAAACTAAAACAAAACAGCCAATTTTCTTAAAGTTCTTTCAGTTTATTTATTTAAGTTTTATGAACTTTAACAAAAACGTTTTATTAGAAAATGCTTGTGCATGTTCGTTTAGTTTCGTTTTTTCATTTATTCCAATTTGTGTAATTTCTGTAACAATTTTAACAACAATCATTTCGTTTTCGCCAGAGGCAATGAATTTTGTAATGAGAATTGCAGATTTAGTTTCTGGGTATGTTGATATAAAACCTTTTATTAATAGCCTTTTAAATATCAAATCTTTAAAATTTATTAATATTTTTCTTGGGGTTTGGATTATTATGATGGCACGAAAGATGTTTTTGTCTGTTGTTCGTGCAATGTATATTATTTTTCATAAGACAGTTGGTGCTCAAAAATCATTTTTAATTCAACTTTTTACTTTTTTGTTTGAGTTTATTGTTGTTGCAATGATTATTACAGTTGTAATTGTTGTTTTTATTGTAAATGAATCTTTAAAACTTCCGGTTTTTCAATATATAAAATCACATTTACCAGCAATAATTCATGATAATTCAAAACTTACAATTGGAATTATTGCATATTCTTTGTTATTTTTGATTGTTTTTTTAATTTATAGATTTACATCACAAATATCAAAGAAAAATAGAATGTGCTTTTTTTATGCAGCAATTTGTACTGGAGCAACTTTTGTAATTTCCTATTTATTAAACTTATTTTTAAATACAACTAATTACAATTCCATTTATGGAACAATTAGCACTCTTATTATTATGATGTTAAAAGTATACATCTTTTTTACAATTTTTTTGTTTTGCGCACAAATGATGTATGTTTCCCATAATTTTGTTACTATGCTAAAAGGTGAAATTTATCTTTTACCAGAATTCGAATCTGATTCTTTTGATGCAATTTTGCATAGAGTTTTATTTATAAATCCTTCTTTAATTCAAACAAAAGAAAATACTCTTTTTTTTAATGTAAACGAAATAATTTTTTCTAAAGGTGAAAAGCCAAACTTTGTTTACTATGTAAAAAGAGGGACTGTTTACGAATATTCAGAAAATCAAATAAAATATTATGATCAGGGATCTTTTTTTGGGGAGCCAGATTGCATTTTGAATCACAGAAGAACTTCTGAAGTAAAATCTGTTACACCTTGCGAAATTATGACAATTACAAAAGAAGATTTTATGCAATTGCTTGAAGTATATCCAGACGCTGCTCAAAAAGCAATTGCAAAAATTAATGTATAATGTAATTCTTGGTTTAAATTAAATATCTGCTAGTTGGCCAATTATATCAGCACCACCAATAAATGTTCCAACTGTACTTCCCAATGATGATAAAATAAAAACTAACAAAACTCTAAGAATTCTGTTTCTGTAAATGCCTTTTAAAGAAATATCATCTTGTAAAGTTTCAATATCTTGAACTTTTGGCTTTTGAACAATAGCTTGAACAATTCCTGTAACAAAACCAACGCCAATAAATGGACAAAGTGATGTAAATGGTGCTGTTACAAATGCAACAATTATTGTAATTGGATGCGCTAATGCAACTAAACAGCCAATTGCTGCAGGAATTCCGTTCCATAAAAACCATGTTGTAAGCATCATAGAACCTGCTTTTGTACCACCATAAATAAATCCAGCAACAATTACACCAATTACAATTGCAGGAATAATCCAACCTGCAATTTTGCTACCAAATTTTTTAGGAGGAATTGAAGAGATTTCTGTTGTATCAGAAGATTCTTCATTATTTGAAATTTTTTGTAAATATGCTTCTACACCAGGCAAATGTCCCGCACCCAAAATTGCAACAACATTGTTTCCTTTAGATTCCCAAATTTTGCTTGCCAAATATTTATCCCGTTCGTCAATTAAAACTTCTTTTATAACTGGCATATATTCTGCAAGTTCTGCCATCATAGAATCCATTTCGTTTTGATTTTTTAATTTTTCAATTTCTTCTTTGGAAACTTCTTCATTTGAAAAGGCACTTGCAAGTAAAGTTGAAAGCAACTTTACTTTTCCCATAAAAGTATTTTTTGCCCATGCGCGTTTTAATGTAACTTGAATAGGACGGTCTACCATTGTTGTTGGAATATTTAATTCATTTGCAGTTTCCATGGCAGCAAGCATTTCGTCGCCAGGTTTTACACCAACGTTTTGGCCCATTCTTTTTTGAAAAGATGATAAAATTAAATTTGCAATTAGTAAAAATCCTTCTCCACGGCGCAAAACTTTTATAATATCAAGTTCTTTATATTTTTCGCTGTTTTGAATTGAATCTGCACGTTTTTCATCAAGTTCAATTGCAACACAATTTGGTTGTAAAGATTTAATTGTTTCTTTTACTTCTTCAACACTTTCTTTTGAAACATGTGCAGTCCCAATTAAAGTGATTTTTCTTCCGTTACATTCAACAATTTTTTGTGTCTGACTCATTATTGTAATCCCCATTCAGCAATTCTGTATTCAAAGAATAAAGGTGCGTTCATGCTTTTTACTTTTGTGTAATATTCAACAGATTTTTCTGGAAAACCGTTTAATTCGTAAAATAGCCCCATATAAAATAACATTTTTCCACGTTGTGTGCGGTTTTGTTCTTTATTGATTTTTCCAACAAGAACATTTTCTGCATTTACACTGTAGTTATCATAGAAGAATCTAACCATTGCATAATCTAATGATTCTTTGTCTAAAGTTTTTAACAATGGTTTTAAATATTCTTTTGCCTTAAGAGTATTTTTTTCTTTTATGTAAGTTGCAGCAATCATTAATGGATAAGAAACACTTTGGCTGTATTTGTATGCTTCTGCAAAATATTTTCTACTTGCAGCCCAGTTTCCAAGGTGATATTCCAAAATGGCAGTAGATTCATAAGCGTAAAAATATTTTGGATTAGTTTCAATTACTTTGTGATAATTTTCCAAAGCTTTTGTAAATTCGCTTTGTTCGTCATAGTTTCCAGCAAGATATGCGTAAGCCAAAAAGTATGTAGGATCTAATTCAACAGCTTTGTTCCAAGCTTTTGTCGCTTCTGAATATTTTCCTTGATAGCGATAGTATGTTCCTAAATCAAGATAATAATCATAATTTGTTGAATCATATTTAATTGCTTCTGTTACATATTTTGTTGCTCTTAAATAATTTTCAGAATCTGCAGCAAGTTTTCCCATGTATGCTAAAGCTGGAGCGTGTTTTGAATCAATATTTAAGATTTTTTGTAAAGATGCTTCTGCTTTTTTTAAATCATCTGTATAAAATAACATCTGTGCATAACCAAAAAGGGCATCAATATTATCAGGTTCTTTTTTTAATGCTTTATTATATGAATCACGAGCTAATTTATATTTTTTGTTTAAAGCGTAATCTTCTGCTTTTTGAATATTTATGTTTACATTAAACGGATCTATTTTTAATATTCTATCTGCATTTTCTTTTTGCGCTTTTTTATCACCTTTTCCTTCTAAAGCCAAAGAAATTAATTCATAGGCTTCAATTGTATCTGGTTTACTTGCTAAAATTGCATTTGCTGTTTCAATACATTTGTCATATTGTTTATCTGATAAATATAAAGCTCCAAGTAAAAATTTAAAATCTAAATCATTTTCAAGTTCTTTCGGTATAGAGTCAAACAAAGCAATTGCATCTTTTATTTGATTATTATCTAAAAGATTTTGAAGTTTTTTTGCAAATGCCACGTTTGGAGGATCTTTTGGTTCTTCTTTTTTCTTTTCTGCATTTTTTGGAGTTTCTTTAGCATCTTCTTTTGGTGCTTCAATTTTTTGCTCTTGGGATTTTTCTTCTGTAGTTTTAGATTCAGTTGAAGTTGTTGCACAAGAAGCAAGGATAACTGTTACTAACAAACAAAAAATAATTTTTCTTAATTTCATATTTTTTTCCTTTTTTTGTAATGTAATAAACATAATACAAAACTTTGAAATTTACATCTAGTTTATTGTAATAAATGTTTAATAGTTGCAATTAAATGTATCATTAGTTAAAATATCAACAACATGAACATTAAAAGATTAAAAAAAGCTTTAGGGTTGCTAGTTGTTGATACCCTAATAATCATCGGCATTTTTATTTTACAATTTAGAACAGATTCAAATATTATTGAAAAAATTGGAAATCTTCAAATAACTTTAGCTCAAGCAGAATCTGCTTTGGACGGGCAAAATCAAAGTGTAGATTTACAAGCAGAAGTTTCTGAAGATAATAATGGCAAAACACTTCTTCAAAATGTTTTGATGCTTTCGTATAACGGAATTAATATTTCTATTGATGACAAACATCCTGCTTTTATTCAAAAAAATAATTCTGACGAAAAACAACAAATACTTTTGGAAGCTTACGAGAAAGGGGATTTGTATTTTAATTTCTTCTTTACGAACGATGTTTCAATGAAGGTTGCCATTGAAGATGAAACACCAAATGCGCCTTTATCAATTAAAGTTTCTTTACCAAACGATGTTTCTTCGTTAGATTTGCCATATTCAATTTCTCAAAATATGATAACACAAAAAATGGAAAAAAAGAGCCTTGTTCTTGATGGTAAAAAGAATTCTTGGGAATTTAAAATTCCGGGAGTTCAAGACAAGTATATTACATTTAATCAACACGAAGAAAAAGCAACTTATTCAATTTTTGATGATACAAAACAATTTACATTCGACAATATTCATGAACTTGCAATTGCAGATGCTTTTGTCTTCCAACAAACAGTTAATAGTTTTTCAGGCAATTTAATTGCTGCATTTGAAAATATTGTTACAGATTCCTCTTATACAGAACAAGCTGTTGTTTCTTATGTTGCTGCAATGGCTCAAAAAGGAAGTTATCCAGAAGCAATTGAAAGAGTTCCTGCTTCATTTAAGCGAAGTACAACTCGTACATATTTATCTGCACCATATTTTAATACTCTTGAAAGTATGAACACAGATTTAGAAGATACAATAAGAAAGAATATTGAACATATTAGAATAAACAAAGATGCAGATTCTTTAGATTTATTTACAATTGATCATGTTTCAATGAACTTGTGGCTTTATCCAGATGTAGAAACTGTAAGAAATATTTTGAAAAAAGCGGCAGAAAAAGATATGTCTGTTGCAACAATTGCACAGGTAACAGGAATTCTAGAAGTTTACACAGATTTAACAAATTATAAATCTGGTTATGCAAAATATTTACAGCCAATTTTGGATGCTTGTGTTCAAAAAATTATGACTTCTTGTGAATTTGAAGGTGAAACATTAACAATTTCCGAAAATGGAGTATATCTTTCTGTAAGTGATGCTGTAGAAACTGGTGTTGCTTTATTAAGATATGGAACTTTAATAGAAAATAATACATTGCAAATGGCAGGGCGTGCGTTGGTTAATTCTTATGTTTCAGACAGTTCTTCATTTGATTTAAGAACTTTGGCAAGTATTTATCCAACAGTTGCGTACGAAAATAAATATTATCCTCACTTTGAAAAAGTATTTACAGATAATGGAACTACAGTTTGGGCTTGGACTTGTGCAAACAATATTACATTCAAAAGTGATACAGCAGCTTCTTGTGTAATAGGAATTGAATTCCCTGCAGATTGGATTCATTACGTAATTATGAAAGGTATTCCAAGATTTGAAAAAATCTTTATTTACGATATTCAATTTAGAACAGACCCACGCTTTGAAACATACAATTCATCTGGTTATGTATACAAAACTGCTGCACAAACACTCTTGTTAAAATCAAGACACAAGACTGATGTTGAAGATATTAAACTTGTTTTCTATGATAATGAAAGTGAACCTGAAACAAATTCTGGTGTTGTTACAGATGGAAATGTAGAAAATTCTGTTCCTGGTGAAAATGTGGGAACTATAACAACAGAAATTGTGACAACTGAAAATACTACAGGCAGTGCAGTTTTCACAGAAAATGTAATAAATTAAAAAAAGAATCTAAATAAATAAAAAACACTATATAAAAGGAAAAAACATGGCAAAGACATTTGACGACAAAAAAATTATTTACACAATGGATAGAGTTTCGCGTTCTTACGGAACAAAAGTAGTATTAAAAGATATTAGCATTTCTTATTACTACGGTGCAAAAATTGGTGTCGTTGGTGCCAACGGTTCTGGTAAATCTTC
>JAEIGA010016341.1_pt1 | contig 11300 bp, 9 predicted proteins | sample 9270691 | NCBI WGS metagenome assembly JAEIGA01 (sample SAMN17057246, study PRJNA624740) | gut metagenome | biome: biome; isolation source: fecal sample | host: Bos grunniens | place: China: Xizang | collected 2019
AGAAACGACTTCATGGAGGAGCCGCCTAAGAAGTACTTCCGTCTCAAGCCAGACGGAGAGGTCCGCCTCAAGTACACATACATCGTGAAGTGTCAGGAAGTTGTAAAGGACTCTGAGGGCAACATCATTGAGATCAAGTGTACATACGATCCTACATCTAAGCCAGGAGCAGGCGAGTGGAGATCAGTAAAGGGTACTATCCACTGGGTGTCTACAGAGCACGCCAAGGAGCTCGAGCTCAGACTCTACGACAAGCTCTTCACTGAGGCTCAGATGGGACAGATCCCTGAGGGACAGGACTACAAGAGCTATCTCAATCCAGAGTCCCTCGTAGTAGCTAAGGGTTATGCGGAGCCTGCCCTCCTCGAGGATAACTCAGGTATCGCAGTTCAGTTCGAGCGCGTAGGATACTTCTTCAAGGATCCGGACTCTACAGCTGACCACTTCGTATTCAACAAGACAACAGCTCTGAAGGACAGCTTCAAGTTCTAAGAACTGTATAAACATAAAGGCCCGTCATCAACGAAACATTTCCCTTATTTTTTGTTTCGTTAGATGGCGGGCCTTTCTGTTAAAAGCACAAAATCTGCTTGTTTTGTGCTTTTGAAGCCGGAAATTTCAGTTAAAAGCACAAAAAGCGGCCTTTTTGTGCTTTCAAAGTAGAATTTTAACGTCAAAAGCACAAATACCGACGTATTTGTGCTTTTGACTGTTTAGTATTCAAGTCTGACGCCTAGGTAAAAGCAGCGGGGAAGTGTTGGTCCGAACATGTAGCCCGAGTCGCGGTCAGCACCGCTGTCGAAGTCTCTCTGGAATGAGTTGAATATGTTCTGCACGCCTGCATTAATCTGCAGCAGACAGAACTTGTATAGTTTGAAGTCGTATGCAGCCTTGAATCCCATGTCCCAGAATGAAGGCGTAGTTTCAGTCACATTCTTTTGGATCATACCTGCGTGGTGTTCGATAAGCATCTTTCCGGTATATGTTCCTGAAAGGTTCAGACTCAGCTCTTTCAGCGGATTGTATGTCGCTGTGAAGTAACCATAGAAGTCAGGTGTACGGAACATCTGTCTTGTTGCCTCGACGTCATCGCTCCAGGAACGTGCTTCCTTGTATTTTGAATTCTGGGTTGTGATACCCGCCTGCATCTGAAACATGTTTTTCCATGCAATCTTACCTTCGAGGTTTGCTCCGAATACCCGTGCTCCTGATTCATTGTGACGTTCCTTGATAAGCACTCCGTTTTCAAAACCGATCTCCTTCAGCGCGAATACATCTCCAAGGTCAGTAAAGAATCCTTCAATCATCACGTTGCCCTGCCAGTCATTCCAGCTGTGGTAAATATCAGCAGAGATACTGACGCTTTGTGACTTTTCCACCCTCAGGTCATCAGAAAGTCTTATCATAGAGACAGTTCCGCCTACGTTATCGATGTGAAGGTCTTCGTCGAATGCCTGTGGAGCCCGGAATCCGTATGAGTAACTAGCACGCAGATTGATGTTTTCTACAGGATTATATCTGACGTTTGCACGTGGGCTGAAAATAACATTCTTAATGAGATTGTGCTTGTCAAGACGTCCGCCGATAAGGATGCTCCACTCTTTGCTCTTCCACTCGTTCTGAGCATATGCACTGGCAATTCTGACAGTTTGATTTGTCTGTCTATTATATCCCCACATATTATCTTTGAGGTAGTCCTCGTTGTACTCAAGGCCTGCGGTGAGGTCAGCTGGCATGAAGAGGCAGTTTTCGAAACTATATATATATTGTGCACCAGTAACCCATGTAAGGTCTGTGGTCTTACCATATGCATTAGGATCCATGCCTGCACCGTAGTAGCTCTCTCGGTTGATGTGCTGAATAGATGCGAACGTGTTGAATCTGTGCTTCTGATCCTTAGAGAACCATTCGAATTTGAAACCTCCGGTGTTGATGCCGTGTTTTGTCTGCTCTGCAATCATAGCCTCATGAGGAGGAAGATCCAGATTGTCACCGCCTCTTCGGAATTCCTGAAGGTGGTGGTACTCGGTGGAAAGCTTTGAATATAGTCCAGTCTTGATATAGCTTCTGAATCCGAGTGTCTGACCTGAAATCTTGGAGAGTTCGGTAAATCCATCTCCATTGGCGTCCCATGCGTCCTTTTCGGTATTCTGCCCGAATACTGCTATGCCGATCTTATTGTCGTCAGAAACTATCGATGCATTGATTGCAGTGCTGTTGTGGAAGGCTGAGGAGCCTCCGATCGCTGTTAGAGTGTGTGAAAGGACAGCTGAGTTTCTTGCAGGCTCTTTTGTGATGATGTTGATAGTTCCTGCAATGGCCGATGAACCGAACAATGCAGAACCGCCTCCTCTCATGACCTCGACTCTGTCAACCATGTTCGCAGGAAGCTGCTCAATTCCATACACGCCTGCAAGAGAACTGAAGATGGGTCTCGAGTCAATGAGAATCTGAGTATATTGACCATCCAGGCCGTTGATTCTAACCTGCTGGAAACCACAATTCTGGCAGTTGTTCTCCACTCGTACGCCAGGCTGGAATACAAGACCCTGAGAGACAGTTGTGCTGTTGGTCTTGTTGTACATGTCCATAGTCACTACATTGACCAGGGTCGGTGACATCTTTCTTGTTGTCTCGCTTCTTGTTGCAGATACAATGACTCCGTCTATCTGCACCAGATCTTCCTCAAGTTCAAAGTTCACTTCATATGAGTGCCCCTTGCGGATATTGATCTCTCTGCTTACTGTCTTGTAGCCTATTGCTGCAACTTCTATTGTGTAGCTGCCTTCCGGAATATCTCTCATCAGATAATGTCCTGTAGTCTCTGTGGTGACTCCGATCGTTGTTCCTTTGAGAACTACCGTTATGAATGGAAGGTGCTCTCCTGTATGCTTTTCAATGATATGTCCGTAGATGTGAGCGTCTGTTCCTGTCTCATTAGCCTTAGACGGCAGCACTGCCAACAGTGCCACCATCAAAGCTGAAAATATCTTTTTCATCTTTTAATGTTGCTTTTAGGTTCTCGATGCGTAAAATGTAACTTTTCAATTGGTTACATGTGCGTTATGCCTGGCAGAACGCATGTGATGAGATTGGCTAAAATTGCTCGGGTGAGTTTTTAGCCATTACGCCTGAGGGGGACCGCGGAGTGTGTGCACATGGACGGCGCTCAAGAGATATGGCGTCTCAATGTAGCATGTGCACGATGCTTCTAAAAGAAATGATGGGGAATCCATGCAGAATGGCGCAGTGGCACACTCGGACTGGAATGATGAAAGAATATCGATGACTGCGATCTGCTCCTGAGTGTGATCATGTTCTGATGAACCACCCATGTGGGAGTGAACGATAGACGAACCATTTGCGATATGGGTGTGCTGGAACATGCTGATACCGCAGTAGTAACAGCTGAACAACAGCAACAGCACTATTGATGAATATGTCCTCAGTCGCTTCATTGATTTCGGGGCGCAAAGATATAAAAAATCTTCAACCTCTCAAACTAAATTTCAGTGGAGCTAACGCAGTGTCTTATAAGATAATATGTGGATGGTTACGCCTATGGCAATGGCGATGAATAGAACGCTCATAGCCCAATGTGATGAGACAAATATCGCGCAGTATAGCAGCGTAGCCCATAGCGTGAACACAGATACTACCTTGACACGCATAGGAACAGCTTTATGCTTGGCGAAGTTGCTGATGTATGTTCCCAGACTCGGATGGTTCATCAGCCAGTCATACAACCTTTTGTTACCACGCAGAAAAAGCGCTGAGGCAAGGAGAAGGAAGGGAGTTGTGGGTAGTACCGGGATGAATGCGCCAAGAATACCTAACCCAAGTGCAATAACGCCTAATAAGGTTAGAATTCTGGCCATACGAAGTGTGAGTTGATGGATTCTCCGCCGTCGACAACAATGCTCTGACCGGTGCAGAATGTGTTTGTTACAGTCAGGAAATATGCCCATTGCGCAATCTCCTCCACTGCAGCCCAACGCTTGAGCGGGGTCTGCTGCATGATCTCGTTCCAAAGCTTTGCATCATTCACCACACAGTCGTTCAGAGGAGTCAGTACTCCACCGGGATCCAGACTGTTGCATGTGGCTCCATAGCATGCAATCCTTAGAGCGACATTCTTTGTGTATGCGATCACGCCTCCCTTGCTGGCGCAATACTCGGGGAATTCGGATCCTGTGTGTCCGCTGGCCGAGCCTATGTTGAGGATGGACTTGATATGCTCCTGCACTCCATACTTTTCTGTGATATGGATAAGTGCCTTGAGATTTGTGTCGATGTCGTCCTCGTTTTGTGTGCCGGCATTGTTTATCAGCACCTGTACCTCAGGAATTTCAGGGAGTGAATCGTAGTCGCGGATGTCACATATGTAATGAGTATATGATTCACAGCTGATGGAACTTTCATTTCTGTCAATTCCGAATACTTTATGACCCATAGTCAGAAAGTGTTCTGCTATGGCTTTCCCTATTCCTTGTGATGTTCCGGTGATGAGTATGTTCAATTTCATGCCGCGAAGATAATGCATTTTTTCGATAGGTCACTGACCTGTATCAGTGCAAGGTCACGATTGTGGACCCTTCAAGAACGGATTCGTCAGGAACGACATCTACCGAAGCGATGACCCCGTCATGCTCTGTCAGAATCTCGTTTTCCATTTTCATGGCGTCCAGTATAGCCACGACCTGTCCTGCCTTGACATGATCGCCGACCTTTACTTTGACAGATGTGATTATGCCGGGTAGCGGAGCCTCCACCACCTTGTTTATCACAGAGGTTTTAGAACCGTCAATCGGAGAAATTACTACAGGGTCCTGTCCGCATATTTCCACGTTGTATGTTGTTCCGTTTACTGTAACCTTGGCACGATCTCCCGAGTAGGAGTTTACTTCGACTTCGTATTCGTTGCCGTTGATCTTATATTTTCTGAGTCTCATCCTTTTATCCTTTTGGTTTATAGCGGCAGGTTGTCGTGTTTCTTCCACGGATTTTCCTGCTTCTTTGTGGCAAGCTGCTCAAGGGCCCGTATTACGCGGAATCTGGTGTTGCGTGGTTCGATGATGTCATCAATATAACCATAGCTGGCTGCATAGTACGGATTGCAGAAGAACTCGTTGTATTCCTGCTTTCTTGCCTGAGCTGCCTGAACTCTTTGCTCGGGATTTTCAATAGCGTTGATTTCTTTTGAATATAGGATCTCCACAGCTCCTTCAGCTCCCATCACTGCGATGTTTGCCGAAGGCCATGCATAGTTGAGATCTCCTCTCAACTGCTTGCAGCTCATTGTAATATGAGCGCCACCGTAGGATTTTCTCAAGGTTACCGTAACCTTAGGGACAGTAGCTTCTCCGTATGCATATAGCAGCTTCGCTCCATGTGATATGATGCCGCCGTATTCCTGCTGAGTACCGCATAGGAAACCAGGTACATCGACTAAAGTCACTAAAGGAATATTGAAAGCGTCGCAGAAGCGTACGAAACGTGCGGCCTTGCGTGAAGCGTTGATGTCCAGTACTCCTGCCAGGATTTTAGGCTGGTTGGCTACGATGCCTACAGATCGCCCGTTCATATGGGCGAATCCCACTATGATGTTCTTAGCCCAGCTTTTGTGAACTTCAAGGAACTTTCCGTCATCCACTATGCTGCCTATGACCTGATACATGTCATAGGCCTTGTTCGGGCTCTCTGGGATTATGTCGTTGAGGGCATCATCATATCTTCCTGCAGGATCAGATGTTTCCACAAATGGAGCATGCTCGCGATTGTTTGAAGGAAGGAAGCTCAGAATGTTTCTGATTGTCTGCAGACCTTCAGCCTCGCTGTCTGCTGAGAAATGCGCGACTCCGCTCCTGGTGGCGTGTACACTTGCACCGCCAAGCTCTTCCTGTGTGACAGATTCGCCAGTGACAGTCTTGACAACTCCCGGACCGGTAAGGAACATATAAGATGTGTCCTTTATCATTATCGTGAAGTCAGTCAGAGCAGGGGAGTATACAGCTCCGCCTGCGCATGGACCGAATATGCCGGAAATCTGCGGAACCACACCTGAAGCAAGTATGTTCCTTTCAAAGATTTCACCAAATCCGGCCAGAGAATTAATGCCTTCCTGGATACGTGCTCCACCTGAGTCATTAAGTCCGATGAATGGCACTCCGCAACGTATCGACATATCCATTACCTTGCAGATCTTGGCTGCCATGGTCTCTGACATAGAGCCTCCATTAACTGTAAAGTCTTGTGCATAAACATATACAAGGCGTCCATCTATAGTACCCATTCCAGTTACTGCTCCATCGCCGTCAAACCTGTTGTTTTCCATTCCAAAGTTGGTGCAGCGATGTTGTACGAACATATCGAACTCCTCGAAACTACCTTCATCAAGAAGCAGGGCAAGTCTCTCACGGGCTGTCATCTTGCCCTTGGCATGCTGTGCTTCTATCCTCTTCTGTCCGCCGCCCTGACGAGCTGCATTCCTGCGTTCCACCAGTTCTCTAATCTGTGTATGTCTGTTGTTCTTCATCACAAAATCTATTCGTATTTTACTTGCCATAGAGACTAAAATCATGTAAAGATACATTATTTAATCTTTATGTACATATGAAGGCGGACGTTTTTACCACGTCCGCCTTTTATATAGACATCGGTGAAGGTTGCTAACCCTCCCAATGGAACGGTGCGAATTCTGCCTGAGGGTCGCGCCATGACGGCTTCCTCATCGAATATATGATAAAAGGAATCACCACCATGATGACACATCCAGCGATGAGGACTGTATACCAGACTGCATTGCTTCCTGTCGCGATCTGTCCCGGAGGAATGAAACTGAGTACGAATGCAAGCAGTGATCCTGCAAATCCGACTCCTGCCAAGGTCCACATCAGACCGTTGCCTTTGCCAAGGCGGAATGGTCGAGGAGAATCCTTCATCTTATATCTGAGAACGATTGCAGCAGCAAACATAAGCATATACATTATCAGATACAGCAGGATGGTCAGCTGCGAAAGAATCTGGTAGAATGACTGCACTGACGGCATTACGACGAACAGTAGCGAAAGCAATGTCACGATGCCTCCCTGAACGAGGAGGATATTGCGCTGCACACCATGCTTGTTGCTCTTCTGGAAGAACGGAGGCAGGTAACCGGCCTTTCCGACAGTGAAGATACCTTTCGACGGACCAGCGACCCATGTCAGAACGCTGGCCAATACTCCGAACATCAGGGCGATGGCCATGATAGGACCGGCCCACGAGATGTGGAAGTGCCTGAAGTAGTTCTCAAAGCCGATCAGCAGCGACTGAGTGAGGTTGATGTCCTTTGCAGGAATAATGAATCCGAGTGCAAATGTGCCGAGGATGAATATTGCAACAGTTGCAAGGGAACCGATGATGATCGCCTTAGGATAGTTGCGCGAAGGATTGTTCACATCCATCACATGCACGCCCATCATCTCCATACCTGCATAGAAGAGGAAGATACTGCTGGCCAGGACAATGTTGTCGAGTTTTGTCAGGTCAGGGAAGAAACTCTGCGACATGTCCATGTAGTTGTGTCCGCCAGTTGCGATATATATGATACCCAATATGATCAACAGTCCTGCAGGAATGATCGTACCGATCATTCCGCCCCATTTGCTGATCTTTCCGACCCAGCTGAGACCTTTCATTGCAATGAATGTCGCTACCCAATAGATGGCGAGTACTGTCACCAGAGTGAATACTTTGTTGGAAGCGAGGGCTGCATCTGATGTCGTGTCAAATCCTATATATGCCAGTGATACGGCGCCGAAGGTCAGCACGGTAGGATACCAGATTGTAGATTCAATCCATTGGAGCCATATTGCCAGAAATCCGGTCTTTGGCCCGAATGCTTCTCCGACCCATCTGAACACTCCGCCCTGCTTGTCTGAGAACATGGCGGCGAGCTCAGCAGCTACCATCGCTGTCGGGATGAGGAATACTATGGCGGCAAAGAGATAATAGAATGCCGATGAAGGGCCGTAGATGGCCTCAGCCGGCAGTCCTCGTAGACTGACGACTGCCGTGATATTCATGATTGCGAGCGTTACTACACTTAGTTTGAAGACTTTGCCCGCATTGCCTTTCTGTGTGTCCATGACTTATATGTTAATGTGTGTATACTTTTCCTTTCTTCTGTGCCTCGATGCGTGAAGGTGTCGGGTATTCAAGTTTCTGCAGATCTTCAACTGCATTGACGATATCCTCGATAAGCATGTTTGCCATATCCATTGACATGCCCTGACGTACTACTACTCTCATCACCACCATGTCCTCGATGTTCTTAGGCATTGTGTAGGCAGGAACCATCCATCCGCTCTGCATGAGCTTGTCCTGCAGGTCGAAAAGGGTCCATTTGGCTGTCTTTTCGAACTCCGGTTTCAAATACCAGATGAACAGAGGGTTCTCCAATGTCTCCGAGTAGTTCTCGAAGTATGGCATCTTGCCTATCTGATCGTGGCAATACTGTGCGATGCACATCGAATTCGAGTGGATGTCCTTGTAGCCGTCTATTCCGAGGTGGATGAAGTTATAGTACTGAGCCAGGATCTGTGCTGCAGGTCTAGAGAAGTTGAGACCGACCTGTGAGATGTTTGCACCCAGATAGTTGACACTGAATGACATCTGGTCAGGGAGATATTTCTTGTCTTTCCATACAACCCACCCGAGGCCTGGATATACGAGTCCATACTTGTGTCCTGAGGTTGATATCGAGAGTACCCATTTGAGTCTGAAATCCCATTTCTTCTTAGGGTTGAGGAATGGAAGGATAAAGCCTCCCGATGCTGCGTCTACATGGATTGGGATGTCATAGCCTGTCTCAGCATTATATTTGTCAAGTGCCTTGTCGAGGGCTTCGATATCGTCATTCATGCCTGTCCATGTCACGCCTGCGATAGGTACTACGCAGATGGTGTTTTCGTCACACATACTGATCGCCTCGTCGATGTTGAGTGTGGTGTGTTCACGGGTGACAGGCACAGTACGCATCTCGATCTGCCATAGCTGACAGAACTTCTCCCAAACGACCTGATAAGCGGTACTCATTACGAGGTTCGGCTTGTCATATGGCTTGCCCTGAGCCTTGCGACGGTCGCGCCAGCGAAGCCATGCTGCTACACCGCCTAGCATGCAGGCCTCAGAAGATCCGATGCCTACCGCGCCTGTCTTCCACTCGGCTTTTTCAGGCGAGTTCCACATGTTTGCAACCATATTGATGCAACGGCCGCACATTACGGCTACTCGTGGATACTCAGTTTCGTCAATGTAGTTGATCCCTACGGCTTCGTTCATAAGCTTTGTGCCGTATTCGTCCATGTATGTTGTAACGAAAGTCGCGAGATTGAGTCGTGGCTGTGTCTGAGGAAATGTCTCGTCCTTTACTATCTGGTAGGCGATTTCACCTGGGGTCTTGTGTTTCGGAATGAACTCTGCCGGAGCAGGTTCTCTCATCTGCAGAGATCCGAATATCGGTTCAGAAAAATCATTCTGTTTCTTTCCAATCATGTCCATAGTCTTGATAATTTAAAATTTGTAACTCCGCCGCCAGAGTCACAAACTGTGCCATGGACTGTTTCTTCACCGATCTTCTCAATCAGAAACACAGAAAGGGGCATATATGTGCATTTGACCGATTTTTGCCAAAAAACGTGGCAAAATCCTGGCAAATTGGCAAAGCCGAAGATGTACCATTTCTATTACAACCACATATCCATCTGCAATATTCTTATAGAATCTTAAAATCGCCTTTGTGTGATGTCTACACATAATATTTGGAAGTTTCAAAATAGTTATATATCTTTGCGTCAAAATTACACAAACGATGAAGGATTTTAGAGATTATAACATTTTCTATGATGTTGACTATGTTCGTCTTGGATATCTGAAGATCGAGGGAACGTATAGTATTGTCAAGTCTGATAAAGACGGTTATCTTGAAGTGATAGTTGATAAGGATCAATTGGAGGATGCTCTTGATTTTCCTGGTTCGAAAGATTTGACATTTCTTGGTAAGATGGAGGTGCTTTTCGGAAATATGTCGGGATTTGAGAATTTTATAAGTTTCTGTGATCAGGAGGGTATAGATACAAGAACATTTGATTGGAAATAATCATGAACAAAGGAACATACACATATGAGTATCCGCATCCTGCAGTGACAACAGACTGTGTGATCTTCGGATATGATCCAAAGGATGGCCTTTCTGTCCTTCTCGTGAAGAGAGGTATCGAGCCGTTCAAGGATTGCTGGGCGTTCCCAGGAGGATTCATCAAGATGGATGAGGATGCCGAAACAGGTGCGCGTAGAGAGCTCAAGGAGGAGACAGGTCTGGATACGACATATGTAGAGCAGTTCGGATGCTTCTCGGATGTACACCGGGATCCGCGTGAGAGGGTGATCACTATAGCATTCTATGCGCTTGTTCGCAAGAGTGAAGTGAAGGGTGGAGATGATGCGTCAGACGCTCATTGGTTCCCTATAGACAACGTGCCGGCATTGGCATTCGATCACGACCGTATCCTGCGGGTAGCCCTCAAGACACTGAAGGAGAAGATCCACTTCATGCCTATCGGATTCGAGTTGCTTCCTCCTGTGTTTACCATGCCGCAGCTCCAGGAGCTATACGAGTCTATACTTGAAGTGAAGTTCGACAGACGCAACTTCGCGAGCAAGATGCTCAAGCTCGGAATTCTTACTGAAGTGGGTGAGCGTCCGAAGAATGCCGGCAGCAGAATTCCTGTGAACTACAGTTTCAATCAGGACAAGTATGATCAATTAAAAAGTAAAGGCTTTCGATTAGAGTTTTAAAGACATAAGAAGACTGGTGCTGTGACATCAAGGGTTGGCCGGAGAAGTTCTTTCCGAACTCTCTCTCATGGTGGCCGATGCAGCAGGTCTCCTGCACACCATCCTTGTAGAATACGCTTATAGCACCTCATAGAGGCTTCGCCTGAAAAAGTCCCGCTGAGGCACAAACCTCAACGGGACTTATTTAGCTCCAGATTCGATCGTTTGAGAACTCCTTGTCCCATTCGTCAGTAGGCTCCCAGATGCCTGGGATATCAGGATTGATATGCTCGGCGATGAGTTCTTCGTTGAGTTCTGTGATGCCAAGACCTGGACCATCTGGTACCTTGATGAAACCATTCTCGACAAGCGGAGAAGGAAGGCCCTTCACGAGGTCCTGCCACCTTGGAACGTCCACTGAATGGAGCTCCATTGCAAGAACGTTGTGCATTGCTGCCGCAACATGAACAGCAGCCATACAT
>JAEIGA010016342.1_pt1 | contig 11299 bp, 8 predicted proteins | sample 9270691 | NCBI WGS metagenome assembly JAEIGA01 (sample SAMN17057246, study PRJNA624740) | gut metagenome | biome: biome; isolation source: fecal sample | host: Bos grunniens | place: China: Xizang | collected 2019
GTGCCATTGGCGGTTATCCTCTCCGTGCCATTCGGTTTGGCGGGCTCATTTATCTTTGCCAATATGATGGATGTGGAGAATAACATCTACCTGCAGACTGGTTTGATTATGCTCATCGGATTGTTGTCCAAGACAGCCATCCTCATCACCGAGTTTGCCGGCGAGAAGCGTGCTCAGGGTATGTCTATCGCTATGGCAACCTACGCAGCTACGAAGGAGCGTTTCCGTCCTATCCTTATGACCGTACTCACAATGGTTATCGGTATGATTCCGTTGATGTTCTCGACCGGTGTAGGTGCAAACGGAAACAACACCATCGGCGCAGGTGTCGTAGGTGGTATGGTCATCGGAACATTAGCTCTCTTGTTTGTATTACCGGCATTCTTTATGGTTTGCCAATGGTTGCAAGAGAAGATTAAACCTATTAAATTCGAAAAGGAGATAGAGGAGTAATGAAAAAGATTCTTTTGATTGCGAGCCTTGTGGCAGTGCTCACAAGCTGCTCGATATACCAAAAATATAGTCGCCCAGAGAGCATCTCCACCGACAAACTCTATGGCGACATCGAGAAGGCCGACACAACCACTATGGCCGATGTGTCGTGGCGCGACTTCTTCACCGACAAGCATCTGCAAGGCTATATCGAGCAGGGCTTGAAGAACAATATCGATATGCGCATCACAGCCGAGCGCATCACCCAGGCCGAGTTGAGTTTGCAGAGTGCAAAGTTGGCCTTTATCCCATCGTTTGGCTTCGAGCCGGCGTTTAGCGTGGGTACCTCACCTGCAAGCTACACCCTGCCGGTGAAGGCGAGCTGGGAGATCGATATTATGGCACGAGAAATTAACGCCAAGCGTCGTGCCGAGGCTGTTGTTGAGCAGGAGCGACTCTATCGCCGTAGCGTACAGACCGCCCTTGTATCGGCCATAGCCAACAACTACTACACATTGCTGATGCTCGACGCGCAGCTCCGCGTTTCGCGCTCGACCTCGGCATCGTGGAAAGAGAATGTCCGCATTATGAAGGCGATGAAGCAGGCGGGTATGACCAACGCCGCCTCTATCTCGCAGACCGAGGCGAATAGCTGCTCTATCGACACCTCGTTGTACGACTTGGAGTATAAACTCACCCAGGCAAAGAACTCGTTTGCACTGTTGTTGGGCATCACTCCGCAGGATTTCCCTCGTGGCGAGTTGAATGGTATAGATTTCAAGCAGGAGCTCTTCATCGGCGTACCTGCACAGTTGCTCTCACGTCGTCCCGATATTCAGCACGCCGAGTACAACTTGCAGCTCGCCTTCTACAACACCAATATTGCGCACGCGTCGCTCTATCCTTCGCTCACACTCACTGCGGACGTTGCTCTTACCAACCCTGCCGAGTTCCTGTTCAAATTGGCAGGCGGATTGGTACAGCCAATCTTCAATGCCGGTCGCAACCGTGCAAACTTCAAGATTGCCGAGTCGCAGCAGCGTGAGGCTATTATGGCCTTCGAGCATAAGTTGCTCGAGGCTGGTAGCGAGGTGAATACCGCCTTGGCTCAGTGCCGCGCAGCACGCAGCAAGACAAGCCTTCGCATTCGCCAAATCGAGACTTTGGAGAGCGCAGTTTATAGCACCCGTCAGCTGATGAGCCACTCGGAGGCTACCTATTTGGAAGTCTTGACTGCACAACAGTCGCTCCTCTCGGCTCGATTGCAGCAGATTGCAGACCGCTTCGAGGGCATTCAGGGCGTTATCAACCTCTATCGTGCTTTGGGTGGCGGCGTAGACACAAGCTACGATATAGCACCCGACAACAACCCTATCTTCAAGTGCCGCAAGGCAAAGAAAACCGAGAAGTAAACAGTTTTAGCAGTGAGCAAAACCCTATCGTTAGGTAGCGATAATATCGGTAAGTTGCTCTTCAACTACGCAACACCGGCGATTATAGCGATGACATCATCATCGCTTTATCACCTTATTGACAGTATCTTCGTAGGTCGCGGTGTAGGAGGTGCAGCTATTGCCGGTATGGCTATAACGATGCCGATAATGAATATCGGCTCAGCCTTTGGCGCAATGGTGGGTGTTGGTGCCGGTGCTCGCATCTCGTTGCGACTTGGCGAGGGTAACAAAGCGGCAGCCGAGAAGACACTCTGCAATGCCGTGATTCTCAACATCATTATCGGATTTACGATAATGGCCGTAATGCTCGGCTTCTTGGACGAGATTTTGCTGTTAGTAAGCGGCGGCGAGGCCTCGGCCGAGACCTTGAGCTACGCGAAGGATTTTATGCAGATTATCCTATTGGGTAATGTCACGATGCACCTCTATCTCGGAATGAACGATATGATTCGTTCGTCGGGTAATCCTCGCAAGTCAATGGCTATAATGCTCACCTCGGTAGCTATCAACCTCGCACTAAATCCGCTGTTCATATTTGTCTTCAAGTGGGGAATACAGGGCTCGGCTGCGGCGACGGTAATCTCACAATTCGTCTGTTTCTTGCTCACCCTGTCGCACTTCTGCTCCAAGAAGTCGTTCCTCCATTTCAAGCGCGAGGCGTTCCACGTCGATTGGACGATTATCAAAAACATCCTCTCCATCGGCCTTGCTCCATTCTTGATGAATATTTGCGCTTCGATTGTCGTGATCTTTGTGAATCGCGCTATGCTAATGCACGGAGGCGCCGACCTGTATGTGAGCGCATACGGCATCGTAAACCGCATTGCGCTACTCTTTATTATGGTGGTGCAGGGCCTGAATCAGGGTATGCAGCCTATCGTTGGCTATAACTACGGTGCAAAAAACTACGCCCGTGTCCGCAAGGTTGTCTATATGACAATATGCTGCGGAGTGGCATTCGCTACGATCGGTTTCATCTTGGGCCAAACCATTCCCGATGCTATTGCTCGAGCCTTTGTCGATCCGACTAAAGGCGACGACGCTCTCATCGTGGCGGCTGCGGCCGAAGGTTTGCGCATCGTCTTGGCGGTATTCCCATTGGTTGGCTTCCAGGTTGTTGTGGGCGGATTCTTCCAATATATCGGCAAGGCTCCGCTTGCAATCTTTATCTCGCTGACACGACAACTACTCTTCTTGTTGCCGCTATTATGGTTCCTGCCTCGAGAGTTTGGCGCACACGGAGTGTGGATCTCGATGCCAATCGCCGACTCGGCCTCGATTATCCTTGCGTTGGCACTATTCGTATGGCAGATACGCAAGATTAAGCAGATGGAGCTGTCGAAAAAACCGCTACGACAATAGCCCAATAGGATAAAGCAAGGCGACGAGATAGTAGAAACCTCCTCCCATCCCCACCCGATATGCAGCGAGTAACTCTTGCCATAGATTCGTTCAAAGGATCACTCTCGTCGAGCGAGGTATCCGAAGCCTTTGCCCGTGGATGGAGAGAGCTCTTTCCGGAGTGTGAAATAGAGATTGTACCTATTGCCGATGGTGGCGAAGGGACACTCGAGGCACTTATGGAAGAGATGAACGGATGCTATGTCGAAGTGGAGGTACACGACCCACTACACCGACCAATAAAGGCTCGATACGGAATAGTCGAACAGGAACATACAGCCATTATAGAGATGGCCTCAGCAAGTGGTCTAACCCTCCTAAAAGAGGAGGATCGCAACCCAATGAAGACATCGACATTCGGCACCGGCGAGATGATTGCCGATGCCATAGAGCGTGGCTGCAGAAGAGTGTTGATAGCCATTGGCGGAAGTGCCACCAACGACTGTGGTATGGGGCTGTTTCGCGCCCTCGGTTTTCGATTCTTCGATAGAGAGGGATGCGAGGTGATGGGACGAGGCGAGGATCTCGAAAAAATCTCAACAATAGATGATAGCCAACGTATAACAGCACTCGACGAGTGTGAGTTTATCGTTGCGTGCGATGTAACAAATCCGCTCTACGGAGAGCGCGGTGCAGCCTACATATTCGCACCGCAGAAGGGTGCCGATAGCGATATGGTCGAGGCTCTCGACAGAGGTCTGCGCAACTTTGCTCGCGTAGTCGAAGAGTTCAACGGCTGCTCGATTGGCGAGATGGAGGGAGCCGGTGCAGCAGGTGGCCTGGGTGGAGCTCTTCACGCTCTACTTGGTGCAAAGCTGAAGCGAGGGGTTGATATGGTGCTCGACCTATTGGGGGTGGAGCAAACAATCGCCTCGAGCAATCTGGTTATCACGGGCGAAGGACGGCTCGATCATCAGACACTTATGGGCAAAGCCCCGAGTGGTGTGTTAGCGATAGCGCGAAGATACAACATTCCGACCATAGCTATAGGAGGAGCTATTGAATGGTGCGACGAATTACGACAAAGTGGATTTAGTACCATTGAGTGTATCACTCCCGAGGGTCAATCTCGGGCAGAAGCGATGGTGCCAGCCACGGCCAAAGAGAACGTGCAACGCACTGCAAAGCGGATAGCCGAACGTTTTCTCTAACCTATAAGGGCTATTATGTGATTAGCCTCTTTTTGCATTGCGACAGTCACCCTTTCACCTCCACATATCGAAGCAATGAAGGAGTGCGACGAGGCGTCGTAGCCAAGAATAGCCACATCCGACACATAATTGAGGCCACCTCGACGGTAGAACTTATATAGAGCCTCCTTTGCGCTCCACATCTCGGCAAATAGATTGTACTGCTCGGCAAGAGTATGCTCTGTGGAGGAGAGGTACTTCGACGCTACTCGACGAAAATCGCGATTGCAATCCTCTATATCGACCGCGCACGGAGCATCCGAAATGGCCACAGCAACCATCTCGCGGCTATGTGCAATGCTTATGTAGGTGTGTGGGGAATCGACTTGCGGAGCTCCATTCTCGTCGTGCGAGATTTCGACCGATTGGCCCAACTCCCTGCGCACAATAGCGCGCCAGGCCAGCACCTCGCAACGACGTTTTTCCGAGCCAAACTGCTCGACAAATGCGACATCCTCGGCCGTAGCACTTTCGCGCAGAAGAGCCTCCGAGGCTATCTTCTCCAAGAAGAGGCGACTACTCATTACCCTTTACAACAATCTTGATTTTATCGATACGATGGCCCTCCATCTTCTCGACCACGAAACGGATGCCGTGTGCCGAAACCTCATCGCCCTTCTTGAGGAAGTTGCGATTTATCTCGAGCATCAAACCCGCCAGAGTTTCGGCTCTACCCTGCACATCTTCGAATATATCATCCTCCAAGCCCAATACACGCACCACATCGACAATGTGGGTCTTACCCTCGAACAGATAGGTGTTTTCGTTCAAACGACGATAGAACGACTCATCGACATCGCTCTCGTCGGAGATCTCGCCTACAACCTCCTCCAAAATATCCTCCAACGATATTAGGCCCTGCGTCGCGCCATACTCATCGACCACAATGGCCATATGGAACTTATGGCGTTGGAAATCCTCGAGCACCGCATTCACCTTCTTGTGCATAGGTATAAAGTAGGGCTCACGAATAAGGCGTTGCCAACCAAATTCATCTCCCTTCGAGATATGCTCGAGCAGATCTTTCACAAACAATACACCCTTGATGTCGTCGAGATCCTCGTTATATACGGGTAGGCGCGAATAGCCCGTCTCGGTAATCACCTTCTTGACCTCGGAGAAGGTCATAGTCTGCTCCACAGCCTTAATGTCGATACGTGGGCGCATAATATCCTCGACCTCGCGCGAAGAGATGGCTACAATACCCGAAAGAATCTTCTGCTCTTCACTCTCGGGCTCGGTGGTCATATCCACCGCATCGGCAAGCTCCTCGATGGAGATATTCTCGGCATTAGGCGTTGCCATTCTACCCACACGGCCACTGGTGCTTATCAAGATGTAGGATAATGGATAGAATAGGATGCGCAGTATCGAGAGAGGCTGCGAAAATAGCAGTGCCACCTTCATATTGGCACTCTGCGCCACAATCTTTGGCAGAATCTCGCCAAAGAGCAGCAACAGGAATGTTACCAGCACACTGATAACCAAAAATTCTACCGTCGCATTGCTAAATTTGAATAGCTCGTGTATAACCTTCGACGAACATATTACGATAGCAATATTCACCAAGTTGTTCACTACAAGTATGGTGGCAAGCAACGAGTCGCTATTTTTAAGCAACTTCAGTGCGCTCTCCGAGGCCATTGTATTTCGCTTCTTCAGCTGTCGTATATCGGAAGGTTGCAGCGAGAAGAAGGCCACCTCCGATGCCGACATCATACCCGAAGCCATCAACAACAGCACCGTCACAACCAACAGCAACACCAACTCGGGTGTGAACACTTCGAATCCTACAAAATTCATCTCTGTTTCTTAAATCCCTCGGTTAGTTGAACAATCGCATTTCGGTACTATCGTCCGACTGTGGCTCCACCTCAAGACCGGCAACCGGATTCACCTTGTTTGATACACTCAACTTGATACCGTGCTTCAGGTAGGCAGGTGTACGTTTGCAATCCTCGAACTCGGCAAAGTTACGTACCGGACGAGCAATCGGAATAGGTGCAGGTGTATATGATATAGAATGTGTAGTTGTCTTAGGCTGTTTAATCTCAGCCGGCGCGACAACACTCTCTTCGTCGGTGCTATCGTTGGTTTTCGGAGCCTCATCAACAACCGCTCCGTTCTCCTTAACATCATCAACCGGTGGTTCTGGCTCAGGCTTGATTTTTACCACCAATTTCTCCATATCGAAACCTGTAGCAACAATCACAACCTCCATCTCGTCCTCGTTGAGATTTGGCTTTATACTCATACCCCAAATGATGTTAGTGAGTAGAATATTGCCTTTATCATCCTCGCTCTTAGCGTAGTGCTGTACTCTGTCACGTACGCGATGAGCCTCGTTCAGAGTCAAGCCATCTGCACTCGACACCGAGATATTTATCAGGACATCACGCGCTCCGCTAATCGAAACGTTATTAAAGAGTGGTGAGTTGAGGACCGAATCCACAACCTTGTCGGCACGATCTTCGCCCGTCTCAGTTGCTACGCCCATAATGGCATTTCCGCTGCCACGCAAAACTTTACATACATCGGCAAAATCGACGTGTACCAAGTTCGTCTTGTGGGTGATAATCTCGGCTATGCCCTTTGCCGCAAATGCCACGATATCATTCGCTCTGTCGAAACCCTGACTTGCCGGAAGGTGACCGTAAAGCTCGGTTATCACATCGTTGCTGAGAATGATCATTGCATCGACATACTTACGCAATCGACTAACGCCCTCTTTTGCCTGCTCGGTGCGACGAAAACCCTCATTAACAGGTGGCATAGTGACGATAGCCACAGTGAGTATACCCAGTTCGTGAGCCAACTCAGCAATAACCGGAGAGGCTCCCGAACCCGTACCTGCACCCATACCTGCGGCCAAGAAGAGCATCTCGGTTCCACGCGTCTTGAAGAGATCGCGCACCTTATCGAGCGATCCCATCGCTAACTCAGCTCCCATATCCAATGTGTCACCTGCTCCCATGCCGTGTTCTCCGAGCAAAATACGATTCTCCTCAGGAATATGCAACTTATCCAAATCGGCCTGATCGGTATTGGCAGCAGCAAGGTTCACACCCTCGATCTGCATCTCCCACATATGCTGGATTGCATTTGCACCAGCACCACCAACACCCATCGCCATAATACGCGACGGCTGACTCTTTATCGAAACAATATCGTTTAATATGCTATGATTCTCCATTTTCTACTCTCTCCTCTCTATATAACGTCGTCCTTTTCAAATATGTTATCCACCATCACCTTTACTCTTTCGGTAAGTCTACCAATCCACGACGTTTTCACTTTTGGCTGGCCTTCTTCCTCCGGACCACCATTCTCGGGTGACTTCTTCTTACCACCGTTTTGGACTTCTTCCTCCGGACCACCGTTCTGACCATCCTCCGAGTTGTCATCGTTCTGGCCATCCTTCGGATTATCATCGATTGGGCCATTCTCCGGGTTGTCATCGATTGGGCCATTCTCCGGGTTGTCATCGATTGGGCCATTCGCCGGGTTGTCATCGATTGGCTCAGGCTGTATAGGCTGATTCGCACCGCCTGTTGTCTGCGTAGTAACAACTTCAACTTTAGGCTCATCTGGCTTCTGTGGCGGCTGTGGTACACTCCTTGTACAAGTAACCTCACAAGCGGCGTGCTTTGCACCATAGAGCAGCAAACCTACGGCTACCGAACCGGGATACATCACCTGCTCCTGAGAGGCACTGTCTATGCCGTTAAAGATATTGCCTAAACGGGCATCCATCTTCAACTCACGAGCGAAGAGCTCTTCGATATTCTGCAGATATGCCGAGCCTCCTGTAAGCACCACTCCGCAAGGCACCTTGTTTATAAACTTCGCACCCTTCAGCTCGCGATCGACGAAATATATTATATCCTTCAATCGCTCCTCTATAATCTCGGCTATATTGCGATGCAGAATCTGTCGTTTAGTACGGCCCGAAATCTGTACCGGTAAACTTGTATTATCGGGTACACTCTCGGCAAGTGCCGAACCATAGCGACGCTTAAGCCTATCAATATCCCTCTTCGAGATATGCAAGAACTGGTAGAGGTCTTCGTTGATGCTCGATGCTCCAATAGGCAACGAAGAGAAGTACCATAACTTATCCTCACGCACTATCGAAATATCGGTCAGATCGCTACCTATATCGACAATCATAACGCCATCCTCGGCCTCGCGCTTATTCAACAGCAGAAGCGGCAACACCGTTGGATTGACCGTAAGGCCCATAATCTTGAGGTCCGCCTTAAATAGAGTATGACGCACCATATTGACCTGTGGCGAGCTTATCATCACAAAGAGATAGGTGGCCGAGAGCTTACGACCATACGAGCCAATCGGATTCTTTACCTCCTGCATATCGTCGATTCTGTAGCGCAGAGGTATTCGCTCAACAATATCGTCGCCCGAACTCGATGTTACCATATCGATACGATTCTGCAACTCACGCATTTCGTTTTGACGCACGCATCCCGTAGGGTTCGATATCTCGACAGAGTCCTCGTAGTGGACACAATAGACCGACCTTCCCGACATACCCACATAAGCCGAGTTTATGCTCAGGCCCAAATCCTGTTCCAAAGCACTCTTCATCTCGCCTATAATTTTGCCAAGCAAAACATAGTTCTTGATATCGCCATTGCTGACGCTCTCACCAACATCTTGCGACTCGACTCCAATCACAGAAACTTCACCATCACTATTGCGACAACCAACAGCCATAGTGACTTTCGACGAGCCAATATCTATTCCTACTATATACTCCTTCTCCATATCTATTTCGTGCATATTATCTGTTTATCAAATCTCGCATCTATCATTTTGTAGTAACCTCGCCCTATATGCGAAAGTGCCTTATCGTAGAACTTTTGCAACTTCGACAACTTAGCATCGCTATCGGCAAGTGTTCCAAACTCTATTGTAAAATTGCCACTTCGAGGCACCAATCGCAACGAGATTTCGCCTGTCGATGTGGTACTCGCCTCAACCTGCGTAACCTCACTGCTCCAATGGCTGTTTCCCTTAACCTTTGCCACAAAGCTTATGAGGTTCATAAAGTCGTTGCACTGCGCCTGCAACCTCTCTTTTGCCTGTTCGGCACGCTGCAACTTTTGTTGAATCTTGGCTCGCTGAGCCTTCAACTCATCATACTCACGAGTGCACGCCACTATATCCTTTTCCAGGCCCACCAAGCGTTGTCTATACTCCGACTTGTTCTCCGACGATTTACGTCTGCGCTGTTTGCGTAGGCGGCTCTTTCGCTTATCGCACTCTTTACACGCCTCGTTTGCCGAGGTCAGTTCTTCGCGTATCGCAGCAATCTTAGCAGCCTCCTTCTGTAGCAGAGAGTTATGATATTCGCTCACAACACCCTCGTAATCGAGCGGAAAGAGTGGACGATAGTTACCCGTAACAACCTGAGTCAGGCAAGAGGCCCCTTTAGGCGAACCAAACACCACACCCTCGGCCGTAACATAGCAGTTGTAACCTCCACAGAGCAATCGCATCACCGGAACGTGCTGCTGAATCTCGATGTGGGCATCTCCGAAATATGTAACATAAACCTCGGCATCCTTCACATAGCTATTCTGCAGCAGAAATCGCTCTATTCCCACAGCATCGACGCTATCCACCAACACGCCCTCAAGCTCCAAGCCCCCCTCAGAGAGTTGCTTACGCACCTCATCGGGCGTAGTGAACTGCAACCTGTCCGAGCCATTATTGAGAGTTATCTCAACCCTCTCTACTCGTTGATTATCGCGATGCTCTTGCGCAAACTTCGAAGCATAGTAGATGTAGAGAGCGATTAGTGCAATCGCTACCGACAAAACTGCTATCTCTCCAATTTTACGCCACATATCTTTTAGCCATTAGCCTTTGTTGATATTACCTCTGCCAAACGCTCACAGCAAGCGTCGATATTTCCCGCTCCGAACGACACCACCACATCGGTAGTCATCGCCGAAATAGCACCAGCCAACTCTTCGCGCTCGACAATGCGGCACGGCTTCACAACAAGGTTGGCGATAATCTCGGTGGTGATGCCCTCGATAGGCAACTCACGCGCCGGATATATCGGCAACAACACCACCTCGTCAGCCTCGTTCAACGCCTCGGCAAACTCCTCGTACAAGTCGCGAGTGCGCGTGTAGAGGTGAGGCTGAAATATAGCCGTCATCTTGCGCTGAGGGAACATCTGCTTAACCGAAGTTATCGTAGCAGCCAACTCGCGCGGATGGTGAGCATAGTCGTCCATATAGACTGCAGAAGGTCTATTCACATAGAACTCGAAGCGACGCTTCACGCCCGAGAACTCCTTCAACGCCTTACGCAGTGCATCGTGATCCTTAATATCGCGCTCCACCGACCAGAGCAGAGCCACCGCAGCCACCGAGTTTTCGATATTCACCCAACCCGGGATACCAAGGATACAACCCTCAATCACTCCCGTAGGGGTAACGATATCGTAGCGGTAGTAGCCACCCTCCAGAAGTTCTACATTCTTGGCATAGAAGTCGCACTCCTCGTTATAAGAGTAGTGATAGACCGAAATCTTATCATTCGTAACGGCCACATCCACGCCTCGCTTCATAATGAGCATACCACCCTCCTTAATCTGCGAGATAAATTGCGAAAAGGCCTCCTTTACCTTCTCGTGTGTGCCATAGATGTCGAGGTGGTCGGCATCGGCCGAGGTAACCACCGCTGCATCGGGATAGAGCTGCAGGAACGAACGGTCGAACTCGTCGGCCTCAACCACAAATCTATCACCCTCGCCCAGCACCAAGTTCGAACCGAAGTTCTTCGATA
>JAEIGA010016343.1_pt1 | contig 11299 bp, 10 predicted proteins | sample 9270691 | NCBI WGS metagenome assembly JAEIGA01 (sample SAMN17057246, study PRJNA624740) | gut metagenome | biome: biome; isolation source: fecal sample | host: Bos grunniens | place: China: Xizang | collected 2019
CCATAGATGTGCCATGTGTCATCGATAGTAGCAGTTAATGTAATCTCTGCATTTTTACCATCTTGACTGATTTGGGCATCCCATTTAACAGGCTCAAGAATTTGAGCGAATGCCATGGTAATGAAGCACAATACAAGTGCTAAGGTTGAAAAAAGTTTTTTCATACTTTTTGATTTAAATTATAATTTATTGTTTTAATGTTTTAACTATTAACTACCAACTATCAACTACTAACTTAAAGTTAGTAACTAATTTTAAGGTATCATATCGAGCATTTCGTCGTCAAAAGCATCATAATCTTCGGGAAAATCAGCACCTTGTATCAATTCGTCAAGGTCTTTATTTTTGTCTTTAATACTTTCGTAATCAGTAGGTTCTGCTAAATTTACATGTATGTGATGTATCATAAAAACATATTTATACAATTTGGGTGCAAAATTACGAAAAAATATTTATATACACAACAACTTGAAATAATTCATAATTCATAATTCATAATTCATAATTTTTTTATAAATTTGCACTTATAATTAATTCTCAATTCTTAATTCTCAATTCTTAATTCGTATTATGCCTTTTGCGTTTGGAATAAAAGATATTATTGATATATTGCTTGTTGCAATATTGCTTTATCAAGTGTATCGTTTGATGAAGAATACAGGAACTATCAACATATTTTTAGGTGTTATGGTTTTTGTGTTTTTATGGTTTTTGATTGTTAAAGTGTTGAAGTTGGGATTGACAGGTGCGATTCTTAATCAAATTATTAGTGTTGGTGCTATTGCATTGGTAGTTTTGTTTCAGAATGAGATACGGAAATTTTTGTTGAAATTAGGCTCTCGCCGTAATTGGAAATTTTATAAAAGTATAGCTAATATAATAAAAGGTAATGCGAATAAAGACCAAGTGCAAAGTTTCCCTGTGATGAAGTTGGTGTTGGCGTGCCGTAATATGTCGAGAACTAAAACTGGTGCATTGATTGTGATTGAGCGAGAAAATCCATTGACTGAGTATATTGAAAGTGGAGAACAAATAAAGGCGGATATCAATACTCGTTTGATTGAAAATATATTTTTCAAGAATAGTCCTCTTCACGATGGTGCAATGATTATTAGTGGTAATAGAATTGTTGCAGCAGGAGCTATTTTGCCAGTGTCTAAAAATCCAAATATTCCTCGTCATCTCGGACTTCGCCATCGTGCAGCTATGGGCGTTTCTGAAAAAACAGATGCTTTAGTTATAATAGTTTCAGAAGAAACCGGTACTATTTCAATGGCTATTGATGGAGCATATCGCTTAAATCTTACAGCTGAAGACCTCGAACGATTACTTACGGAATTAGTTTCCAGTTAGTAGCTATTTGTCCGACCCGTCTGACCTATCTGACCTGTCTGACTCGTCCGACAATCTTAAGCAAAAATCATGACCGAAGTTCTCAACTCTCAACTTTATAATACTATGGAACAATTAAGAAATGCAGGTTTTGCAATTACTATTTGTGATAAGGATGGAAAAATCCTTGATATGAATGCTCGTTCTAAACAAACTTTTGCCAAATATGGTGATATTATAGGTCATTCATTGTTTGAGTATCATCCACCTCGTGCTGCTGAAATATTGCGCGGACTCCTCGAAAATCACAATGTGAATGCTTATACTATCGAAAAAGAGGGATTGCACAAACTTATTTATCAAGTGCCTTGGTATGAAGAAAATGGTGATTTTGGTGGATATGTTGAATTGTCACTCGTTATTCCAGCCGAAATGCCACATTACGTGAGATAGTTATTAGGGAGTAAGGAGCAGGGAATAAGTTAATGTATCTTCAGCCGGCGAAGCAACGGCGTTTTCCGTGTTTTCTGTGAAATTTGTGTGCTAATAATTATTCGTGTGATGTAAAATAGTGAAAATCTAAAAATATAAAATGGCTGTCAGTTTATTGAATTGACAGCCATTGTTGTTTTTTATGAAGAGATAAACTTTCTTATTTTGCAGTCCAATAACAACGTTTTGGAGAGATGATTTCGCCCTCTTCTTTGAGTTGTTTCATGGCTTTATCTACGATTTTGCGGTCGAGACCCGAAAGTTCTGCCACTTTGCCAGCATTGATAGGTTCGCCAGCAGCTTTGATTGTTTCTAATACTTTTGCTTTTTCCATAATTTATAATAGTTAGTAGTTACTAGTTAGTAGTTATTAGTGAATTGTTATATATTTTTCAATTCTCAACTCTCAATTGGTTTTAGTCCACGTTCGGCGGCGATTTTGATTAGGAGTTCTTTTGCTGCGTCGTGTTCGTTTGGTATTTCGCCGTCGAGGATTGCGTCTTTGATGATTGATTTGAGTTCACCTATTATATTAGATGGCTCGATGCCGAATATTTTCATTATTTCCACGCCGTCGACTGGAGGTTGGAAGTTGCGGATGCGGTCGCGTTCTTCGAGTTCTTTTAGTTTGACGCGTACGAGGTTGAAGTTGTCGGAGAAGCGTTTAACCTTTTCACGATTGGCACTTGTGATGTCGCACTCACAGAGGAGCATAAGCGAGTCGATATCGTCGCCTGCATCAAATAATAGTCGACGTACAGCAGAGTCGGTTACTACGTCTTCGCTCAAAACAATTGGGCGCATGTGGAGGTCAACCATTTTTTGTACGAACTTCATCGGTTCACCGAGCGGAAGTTTAAGGCGTTTGAAGATGCCTGGTATCATGCGTTGCCCGAGATAGTTGTGGTTGCGGAATGTCCAACCATGCTCATCGTCCCATTGTTTGCTGGCAGGTTTGCCGATGTCGTGGAGCAGTGCACCCCAACGGAGCCAAAGGTCATCGCTACGTTCGGCTACCGAGTCTAACACCTTGAGTGTGTGTAGGAATACATCTTTGTGCGCTCTTTCTCCTCGTTTTTCAACACCTTTAAGTCGGTCTAATTCAGGAAATATTTTTGCTAATAAACTTGTTTGCTCTAAGAGTAGTAGTCCGATTGAAGGACGAGGCGAACGCATTATTTTGTTAAATTCGTCAATTATGCGCTCTTTAGTGATTATTTCGATGCGATTGCAGTTGCGAGTGATGGCATCGAGTGTTTCGGGGTATATGTCGAATTGGAGTTGAGTAGCAAAGCGTATAGCGCGCATCATGCGTAGTGGGTCATCGCTGAATGTGATGTCGGGGTCGAGAGGAGTGCGGAGTATTTTTGCTTCCATATCGGCAAGCCCACCGAATGGGTCAACCAATTCACCGAATCTATCTTTGTTGAGGCATAGAGCCAAAGCATTTACTGTGAAATCGCGTCGATTTTGGTCGTCTTGTAATGTGCCTGCAGTTACGATTGGGTTGCGGCTATCGCGAGTGTAACTTTCGCTGCGAGCTCCAACAAACTCTACTTCAATATTTTTCTTCTTTACTTGAGCCGTGCCGTAGGTTTTGAATACCGACAAGAAAGCACCTTTGCCGAGTTTGCGAGCAAACGCGCCAGCCATCTCTATGCCACTACCAACTACCACAACATCAATGTCTTTTGATGGGCGTTGCAATAGTATATCACGAACGTAACCACCGATGATGTAGGCCTCTAAGCCTAATTCATCGGCAGTTTCGCTTAATAGCGCAAATACCTTATCTTGTAAATGCTCTTTTAAGTTCATTTTAATTCGAGGCGGACTACGTTTTCGACGTGATGGGTATGAGGGAACATGTCAACTGGTTGTACGGCAGTGACTTTATATTTCACATCCAACATTTGCAAATCGCGTGCCTGAGTAGCTGGGTTACAGCTTACATACACAATGCGTTTTGGCTCGGCATTCAAAATTACATTCACTACATCTTCGTGCATACCAGCGCGAGGAGGGTCGGTGATGATTACGTCAGGGCGACCATACTCTTTGATGAATTTGTCGGTCAATATGTCTTTCATATCGCCAGCAAAGAAGAGAGTGTTGTCGATGCCATTGAGGGCAGAGTTAACTTTTGCGTCTTCTATAGCCTCTGGTACATACTCAATACCAATGACTTGGCGCGCTTTGCGGCTGACGAAGTTGGCGATAGTGCCTGTGCCGGTATAGAGGTCGTACACCAATTCATCCCCTGTCAATTCAGCAAAATTGCGTGCCACCTTATATAATTCGTATGCCTGTTCCGAGTTAGTTTGATAGAATGATTTTGGACCAATCTTGAATCGTAAACCTTCCATTTCCTCATAGATGGCCTCTTCGCCTTTGAAGCAATGGATTTCTTGGTCGGTGATAGTGTCGTTGCATTTGCTGTTAATTACATAGAGCAACGATGTGATTTGAGGGAATTTATTAGCCAAATGTTGGAGTAGGGCAACGCGCGCAGGCTCATCTTCGTGGAAGAATACTACGACTACCATGAGTTCGCCTGTAGATGTGGTGCGAATCATGAGAGTGCGAAGGAATCCTTCTTGATTGCGTAGGTCGAAGAAAGTTAGGTGGTTAGCTTGAGCATAAGAGCGAATTTCGTTGCGGATTTGGTTGGAAATGTCGTCTTGAAGCCAGCATTTATTGATGTCCAACACCTTGTCGAACATGCCTGGAATGTGGAATCCAACACCATTGAGTTCCTCTGGGCGATGCTCTTTTTGCATGTCCTCCATCGTTAACCATTTGCGATTCGAGAAAGTATATTCCAATTTATTACGGTAGAAATATGTTTTTTCTGAACCGAGAATAGGTGTAATTTCAGGCAATTCGATGTGACCGAGGCGAGTAAGGTTGTCAACCACCTGTTTTTGTTTGTAGCGGATTTGTTCATCGTAAGGGAGGATTTGCCATTTGCAACCACCGCAAGTGCCATAGTGCTCGCACATAGCTTCGCAACGTTTTTCGCCATACGAGTGGAACTTAATAACGCGTCCCTCCATGTAGTTTTTTTTCTTTTTCACAATCTGTAAATCCACAACATCTCCCGGAACAGCATATTGTGTGAAAATAACCATGTCGTCCACCTTAGCCAAAGCTTTACCCTCAGCAGCTACATCAGTTATCGTAACCTCATAAAAAATAGGTAGTTGTTTCCCTTTTCTTGCCATATAATTATTCAAATATTGATTTTAATAGATGTATTTTGAATACCTTATGTGATAAGGCAATTCCAACTTGCAAAGATAATAAAAAAAAATCATACAACAAATACTTATTTTGACATAAAAAAATCCCCTCACCACTTGCACACTTCAAAACAAATCACTACCTTTACATCAATGCAATAGTTTATATTCTTACCATATTTGTAGGGATGTTCGGCTCGAGCGTTCGCAAGTAGAGAAGAGGGTAATGTCGTTTTTGCCTCTTTTGGGTCATCGGACGCTCGAGCCGAGCGTCCCTACTATAAAATAATAAAAGAGATACATCAAGTGATGTATCTCTTAATTTTCAATTTTATCGCCAAAGGCTCAAAGACCTTCGGTTCTCAACTCTCAATTCTCAATTTTCAATTCTCAATTCTAAACTGGTCTGCCGACTTCCAGAATGGCAAACGATTTCTCACCTTATCTAAATAAGCCATATCAATCTCTACTGTACGAGTGCCAGCCTCCCTTTCGTCGAATGAAGCGAGGCATTTGCCACGAGGGTCGAGCATTACTGAGTGTCCATTGTGTTGTACGCTATAACTATCAGTGCCAATTGCATTTACTGCACATACATACGACTGATTTTCCATTGCGCGTGCCACTGTCAATGCATCCCAGGCTTCAATGCGGTCTTTAGGCCAGTTGGCTGTGTAGATAAGCACATCGTATTCGCTACCTGAAAAATTACGGCTCCACACAGGGAAGCGAAGGTCGAAACAGATGAGAACGCGGAATTTTACACCACGGAATTCTACATCAAGGTGTTTGTTGCCTGGAGTGAAATATTTTTGTTCGTCACCGATAAACAAGTGGCGTTTGTCTGCAAATTCGATTGTACCATCAGGTTGGCAAAAGAAGCCACGATTGTATGATTTTTCTCCCTCTGTAGCCATAAAACTGCTGGCAATAGCAAAATTGCCTTCGTGTGCCCAACGTTTAATAGCTTGAATTGCTTCGCCGTCGGTACTTTCAGCCAATTCAGGTTGATCAACACTGAATCCTGTTGAAAACATTTCAGGAAATACCACGACATCGGTTTTTCCGTATAACTCTTTTACTATTTTTTCAAATGTGGCGAGATTCGCTTTCTTATCGCCCCATACAATTTCTTGTTGTACTAATGTGATTTTCATTATTTTGTTTACCTAATAGATTATACAATTTTATACATTCCATTGCCTCTTTTACATCGTGCACTCGTAAAATATTTGCTCCACGTTCTAACGCAAAACTATTTAATATTGTAGTTCCATTCAATGCTTCTGTTGCATCGCATTCAAGTGCTTTATAAATCATTGATTTGCGAGATATACCTACTAATATAGGAGATTTGAAACATTCGAAAGTTGATAATTCACGTAATAGCGTATAGTTTTGTTCTATTGTTTTCGCAAATCCAAAGCCAGGGTCGATGATAATCTCTTTGTTAAACCCTTTTTCTCTTAAGATGGCGACTTTTTTAGCAAAATATTGTAGAATATCCGACAGGAAATCATCGTATTTTGTTAGAGATTGCATCGTTTGAGGGTCGCCTTTCGAGTGCATAAGTATGTATGGTACTTGTAGTTCGATAATTGCATCGAGCATATTTTCGTCCCACTCGAAACCTGATACGTCGTTAATCATGCCGACACCAAACTCTTTGACAGTTATGCGGGCAACATTGCCCCTAAAAGTATCGATAGAAATAGGTATATTTGGGAAATTAGAACGTATAATATTTAGTGCAAATCTCACACGCTCAATCTCTTCTGCTTCGGTAACAGTATCAGCACCCGGACGAGTAGAGTAGCCACCAATGTCTAATATAGCAGCACCATTTTCAATGGCATTTTGGACTGATGTTAATATAGATTTTTCGTTGGTGGCTCTGCTCTTTTCGAAGAAAGAATCGGGGGTAATATTGATTATCGCCATCACTTTCGGTTGTGATGTATCTAATATTTGTCCATCAAAAACAATAAGTTTATTATATTTTGCGTTATTCATATAAAAAGTCATATTTCTGAACGCAAAATTAGGAAAAAAAACTGACCTAAAATAATTTTTTATTACAAAAGTGAAAAAACTTGCAAAAAATAGTTGTTATGTCATAAATTATTGGTAAATTTGCGCTCGAATTCTGTACATTTTTTTAGTGTGCAGTGTTGTGTTGTAAAAAAATATAAATAATAAATATGAAATCGTTTAATAAATTATTGATTTTGAGTAGTCTTTGTGTACTACTTGTAGTCTCTGGTTGTAAAAAACAAAATGGTTTAGCAAGTGGAAACACTGTGCTTCCTCTTGGTGGAAAATCATACACAACAGGATGGTCGTACAATGATCCTGCGCAAGGTTTCTTTAATGTTCAGACTGAATATCATGGAAAATGTCCAAATGGAATGATTCTTGTTGATGTAGCAACAACTGTTCGCGGTCAAAATGGAGATATGGTTTCTGCAACAAAAAATAATACAAAAAAACGTGTTGCTGCATCAGCTTTCTATATGGATAAATACGAAATTACGAACCTCGATTGGCGAGAATATGTGCGTTGGTTGCAAGTGGTTTACTCACATCGTCCTGATATTGTAGTTCGTGCTTTGCCTGATGAAACAGTTTGGCGTAAAGAGTTGGCTTACAACGAACCATACGTTCGCGAATATTATGTGAGTCCTGCTTATAATAACTATCCAGTGGTTGGTGTTTCTTGGGTTCAAGCTACAAAATATTGTAAATGGCGTACTGATCGCTTGAATGAGTTAGAACTTGTTTATGCGGGTATCATACCATACGTGCCACTTGAAATTGTAAATCAAAAACTTCAAGAATATCCTGATTCAGCTAAAAATTTTGTTTTTGAAACAAAGACAGCTCGTGATTATGTTTATTTTGTGAATGCAAATTATGAAGATTTTGAATCAGAAGAGGGTGAAGCGCTTAAATTTCAACCAGACTTTAAGTCTTTTGACTTGAATGGTGATGGTGAAATTATGCCGAACGAGTGGAGTGTTGTTCTTGAAGGTGTATTGTATGACTCAGAAGTTCGTCTCCCTACAGAAATGGAATGGGAGTATGCTGCTTATGGTTTGGTGACAGAAGAAGGTATTTATAAACAAACCAATACTTACCCTTGGAATGGTAGTCAACTTCGTGTAATAGATGATCCTGCGTACGAAGGTTTGTTTAAAGCTAATTTCTTGCGTGGTCGTGGTGACCCTATTGGTGTGCAAGCTAATGGAACGTTGACTATGCCAGTGGGTTATTTTATACCTAATGATTATGGTTTGTTTGATATGGCAGGCAATGTGAACGAATGGGTGAAAGATGTTTATCGTGCAAATGTTACTGTTGTCGAGGAAATTAATTCTTATCGTGGTAATGAATTTGAATCAGATTCTTTGTATGCAGAGGATATCTTAAATAAACACTTTACTTATCTTGATCCAGTTATGCGTGATTCTATGCGTACGGTGTTGATTGCTGAACGCGGAATTACAAAAACAGGTGGCGACTATCGTGACTTTAAAGATGGTGATGATCAATCAGCTCTTGAAGATTCAACAAAAGTTGAGCAAATCTATAAAGATATGACTCCAATTGAAAAAGCAAATGCTATTTCTAATACTGCTCGCGTTTATAAAGGTGGTGGTTGGAACGACCGTGCTATTTGGTTGAATCCTGCTCAACGTCGTTGGCTTGATGAACGTGCTTGTCGTAATGATATTGGTTTCCGTTGTGTGATGAGTACTGTTGGTGGTCGCGATCACGAACGTGAACAAGAAAGAGGCAATTAATTTTATTTGAAAATATAACAGCTAAAAAAGCACTTACTTCGAGTCGGTGCTTTTTTGCTTGAATATAAAAGGAAATTTGTATGGAAAAAATTCAAAGAACAGTTATTGTTGATGCACTTAAACGTACTGATTATGGTGCAAAAGTGAACATTAAAGGATGGGTGCGCACTCGCCGTGGTAATAAAAACGTTAGTTTTATCGCTCTTAACGATGGTTCTTCTATCAATAATATTCAAATCGTAGCTGATATTGCTAAATTTGGAGAAGAGTATCTTAAACCAATCACAACAGGTGCTTGTATCTCGGTGAATGGTATCCTTGTTGAATCAATGGGTCAAGGTCAATCGGTTGAAGTACAGGCAGAAGAGATTGAAATTTATGGTACTGCTGATAATACTTATCCTTTGCAAAAGAAAGGTCATACTCTCGAATTCCTTCGTGAAGTAGCTCACCTTCGTCCTCGTACTAATACTTTTGGTGCTATTTTCCGTATTCGTCACAATATGGCGATGGCTATCCATACTTTCTTCCACGAACGTGGTTATTTCTATTTCCACACTCCACTTATCACAGCGTCAGACTGTGAAGGCGCTGGTCAAATGTTCCAAGTAACAACTAAAAATCTTTATAACCTCAAAACAAATGAAGAGGGTAAAATTGATTATTCAGATGATTTCTTTGGCAAACAAGCGTCGTTGACAGTGTCTGGTCAGTTGGAAGGTGAGTTGGCTGCAATGGCTTTGGGTAAGATTTATACTTTTGGCCCTACTTTCCGTGCTGAAAACTCTAACACTCCTCGTCACTTGGCTGAGTTCTGGATGATTGAACCAGAGGTTGCTTTCTTTGAAATCGAAGATAACATGCAACTTGCACAAGATTTCATCCAATATTGTGTGCGTTGGGCTCTCGAACATTGTCAAGACGATATTGCATTCCTTGCAAAAATGTATGATAATGAACTTATCGACCGTCTTAACTTCGTAATTGCTAACGATTTCAAACGTCTTACTTATACAGAGGGTATTGAAATCTTGAAAGAGGCAGTTGCTAACGGTCGTAAATTTGAGTTCCCTGTTGATTGGGGTACAGACCTTCAATCAGAACACGAACGTTATCTCGTAGAAGAGCACTTTAAACGTCCAGTGATTTTGACTGACTATCCAAAAGAGATTAAGTCGTTCTATATGAAACAAAACGATGATGGTAAGACAGTGCGTGCGATGGACGTATTGTTCCCAAAAATTGGCGAAATCATCGGTGGTTCACAACGTGAAGAAGATTACGAAAAACTTCGTACACGTGCTGCTGAAATGGGAGTGCCTGATAAAGATATTTGGTGGTATCTCGATACTCGTCGTTTCGGTACTGCTCCTCACTCTGGTTTCGGTCTTGGATTCGAACGTTTGATGTTGTTTGTAACAGGTATGCAAAACATTCGTGACGTGATTCCTTTCCCACGTACTCCGAATAATTGCGAGTTCTAATTAAAAAAGACGAGTTCATCTCGTCTTTTTTATTAGAACTAATTCTTAACACTCAACACTAAGCACTAAACATTCAATAAATGCTTTATCCAAAAAACTTTGAAAATAAAATATCGTTCGACCAGATTCGTGGGTTGATAAAAGAGCGATGCGTCAGTCAGCAAGGTGCCGAGTTGATTGATGCTATGGCATTTTCGTATGATTTTGATGCCATAGTGTTGTCGCTTACGCAGATAGAGGAGATGATGACCTTATTGACCGAAACAGGCGAGGGATTACCACTTGGTTCGTTGGCAGATTTGCGACCAGCATTTGCTCGAACACAGGCCGATGGAACTTTCCTTGATGTGAAAGATGTGGTGGATTTGCGATTGAACGTATCAACACTTCGTGCTGTTACGACATATTTGCGTGCGAGAGATGCAGAGCGTTTCCCTGCGTTGATTAAGATGACTGAGTCGGTCGAATTATTCCCAAATATAGAGCATGAAATAGAACGTATTATCAATAAATATGGTGAGGTGAAAGATACGGCATCGCCACAGTTGGCAGAGATTCGTCGTTCTATATTGTCGGCTCAAAGTAGTATTTCTAAAACACTTAATGCTATTTTGCGTCAGGCTCAGGCTTCGGGTATTGTCGATAAAGAGACTGCCCCAACTATACGTGAAGGGCGTTTGGTTATACCTGTGTCGGCAATGAATAAACGTAAGATTCAGGGTATTATTCATGACGAATCGGCTACGGGTAAGACTGCTTTTGTAGAGCCAACAGCTGTGGTAGAGGTAAATAATCGCTTGCGTGAATTGGAAAATGAGGAGCGTCGTGAGATTATTCGTATTTTGGTAGAATTTACTAATTTGGTGCGACCATATTACGAAGCGATAGCCCAGTCGGTATATTTCTTGGCTGAGGTAGATGCTTTGCGAGCTAAATCGCAATTCTC
>JAEIGA010016344.1_pt1 | contig 11299 bp, 11 predicted proteins | sample 9270691 | NCBI WGS metagenome assembly JAEIGA01 (sample SAMN17057246, study PRJNA624740) | gut metagenome | biome: biome; isolation source: fecal sample | host: Bos grunniens | place: China: Xizang | collected 2019
CGAGTTAATGTTTTTACGATTTAACGTTTAACGACTTAACGAGTTAATGTTTAACGATTTAACGTTTAACGACTTAACGAGTTAATGTTTAACGATTTAACGTTTAACGACTTAACGAGTTAATGTTTAACGACTAAACGAGGCATTCAATCGTTCATTCGTTCATTCGTTCATGCGTTAACTCCTTCATTCCTTCAATCGTTCATTCCTTAATTCGCTCACTCCTTCCCCCCCAAGACACTTCCTACGCAAACCAGATAATATAGCTGCTATCTTGCGAATCTGTTCTTCAACTTGAGTTAATTCGTTTTGATTAATATATCCTAAATCGCAAGAGATATCCATTTGGCAGTGTACTTCCATCAAAGAGCCAAAAGCTATTTCAAAAAAATGTGCTTGATCTTTAGCAGATGTTCTACCACTACCCTCTGCGATATTAGATGGTATAGAAATCACCGCACGTCGTAATTGATCACACAACGCATATGTCTCCACTTTAGGAAACTTTTCAATGAGTCCATACACCACCTTTACAAGATTCTTTGCCTCTTTATACGCATCTAAATTCTTAAAACTATACTTTGCTTCCATAATTCATAAACCTTCATTCCTTAACTCCTTAACTCCTTCACTCCTTAATTCCTTCACTCCTTCATTCCTTCACTCATTAACTCCTTCAACCTAAGCGCCGGCGGATCCGCCGCGCTTAAATCATCCCTCGTCCGGCCAACTTAAACCAGTTCCAGGCGATGGCGGCGACGAACATCAGCGCGCACCAGTAGGGGTAGTACTTCTTCACCCACCAGACCTCATTCATCTTGCTGATACCATACGCCGCGAACATCAGCGTGAACGGCACGATCGGCAAGTGGAACCGCTCCGATTGCGCAAAATTACTAAACACCAAGACCACCAAATATCCACACAACAGGGCTAACGGCAGCACATATTTCCGCCAATCACCACTAAATAGAAGAATGAACATGGATGCTAATGTGAAAAACGAGAGAATATTCTTCACAAAGTTTCCTCCGTGAATCATTTTTTGGTTTTCTTGAGCAGGCACCTCATTCATTGTGGGGAATGGAATGGTAAAAATCATCGGTGCAAATACGGCGGTACCTGCATACTTAGCAAATTGGTTGCCATTGTCACGTACCGCTCGCCACTCCATATTTACTTGCTGATTAGAACCACGTGTCCTCCACATTTGTTGAATATCGTGCCCGATACTTGTACTTGTCATCACTACTACACCAGCAAAAACCATGGCTAATATCAACAACAGCGCACGCCTACCCCAACTAACCACCCGTTCGCTACTGAGCAGCAATGCGCAGAAAAAGGCCATCACCATCACCGCAGCCAATGCCGTTCGAAACATAAACATGACAGCGGGAATCAACATCAACATAGCGGTAGGTACAAATGTTAATTTTCCTTTCCGCAACAGGAAATCCGCTCGTTCCGCAAATAGAATACACAGGAACACCATTTCTACTTCTTTCAATTGGAAGCTACAATAGTATATTAAGTTAGGCATCAGCATACACATAATCGCCGTCATACGTCCTATTTGTTCTCCAAAATTGCGCGATGCTACTTTGTACATCAGTACGACTGTCCATGCACCTAAAATCGCTTTTATCAATCGAGCTACTACAATACTATTACCAAAGATCCAATAGACAAAAGTAAGATAAATCGGATAACCCATATCAGAAAATTGAGTTCCTCCCGAATATTTTTGAATATTACTATAGATATTCCAATTCCCATTACGCATCATACTGGTGGCATAATGCGCCACGTCATCATAGAACAATTCATCTCCAGCACCAATAGAAAAAGCAGTCCCCGTCCATTTTTGATACAATACATACGAAATAACCACCCATACTACACGCAAAAAGAATGCCGTCCAAAAGAGCTTTTGTGTAAAGTGCATGGGCTTTATATAAAACCATCCCTTGGATAAACGATTGGCAAAATAGAAAAATCCTAATACTTCTATCGCGCCAAAGAACCACCATTGCCAATTCAGCATGTGAGATGCAAATAATATGTTACAGCAACAAATTGCTGCCACATACGTCAGCATCGCCCAACTCGTCACGCGTTTGGGGATAAAAGGTTGTATTTTTTCGTTTTGTATTGAATATGTCATCATGTCCTTTATAACTTTCGTTTTAACGTTCTCTTCAACTGAACCAACTTATCCGTTAACTTCGTTCCTATCACCTTTTGCGTAATAAACTGCTTTATTTTTTGCCATTTAGTACGCTCCACCCAGCTACCTGCAAAATGGTGGATACAGTAGGTATTCTTGGTCAATTTCAATACACGTGTACTTGTCAGCGGGCAAAAATAGTCCACTGGAAACACATGCAAATCGTCTTTATATACTCCATACTTTCCATCTATCACGAAACCGCCTTTTACCATAATATCAGCAATAGTGATAGTATTTGGAGTCATATTCAACGAACCATCTTCCAAACGAAAATGACGATCCGCATCATAATAGGCTAATTGCTCGGTCACCCATACGCCATGAGGCGCGCTGGCCATCAGGCCTGTGACAGGTGCATTGCTCATACTCGCTTCATATCCAGTGAAGGCTGGCAGATGCATCAAGTCATCCAACGGACGCAGTATCTCCACATCGGTGTCCATATACACGCCACCTTCACGCTCCAATGCCCAGAGACGCACATAATCAGTCACAAAGGCAAACTTACGCGCTTCGTATGCCTCTTTGACGTATGGTACACTATTCACATCAAACGTCTCCTCGTTCCACAAACGCAACTCATAATCTGGAAGATACTTCTTCCAACTTGCAATGCATTTGAGGGCTAATTCAGGCATCGATTTTCCACCGAACCAACAGTAGTGAATAATTTTTGGTATCATATTTTTTTATCTCCTGCCCTAGGGGCAGAAATCTTATTAATCTTATGTTCTACTCTTATACTGCGCTTCTTTCAAGGTACTCCGTAATCAATTACAACCGCTAGCACTCGCTGTGCGAATCCGCTTAATCTTAACTAAAAAAAGCAACTATTGACTTTACCGTTGAGCGTCACCAGCAAGAGCGCAATCAAGTTGGATTTACTCACAAAGTTTGTTGACTATGCGCTCGCAAGCGTGACCATCTCCATACGGATTCACCGCTTCGCTCATACGGCGATAGCAGTCGGCATCATCAAGGAGCATACTAACGCCTTGCTCTATCTTCTCGCGATTGGTACCCACGAGCAATACCGTACCGGCCTCCACAGCCTCTGGGCGCTCGGTAGTATCGCGCATCACCAATACAGGTTTTCCCAATCCTGGCGCTTCCTCCTGCACCCCACCCGAGTCGGTGAGAATCAATGTACTATGCTGCATCATATATACAAATGGCAGGTAGTCCAATGGCTCGATGAGGAATACATTCTCTGCGCCCTCGCCCAAAATTTCCAATACAGGCTTGCGCACATTCGGATTGAGATGCATAGGATATACAAAGTCCACATCAGGATACTTTGCCGATAGGTTTTTAATCGCACGACATATATTCAAGAACCCCTCACCGAAGTTCTCACGGCGGTGACCTGTGATGAGTACTAATCGCTTGTCTTTGCCAAGACGATTGACATCATAACCCATTTTAAGAACCTTCTCTTTTACCTCACCTGCCAGCTGCCCATCATTCTTCAAACGCTCCACCACCATCTTCAATGCATCAATCACTGTGTTACCGGTTACAATAATTTTCTCTTCATCCACATTTTCTTTTAAAAGATTTTCGCGCGAAAGTGGTGTTGGCGAGAAATGGAGGGTAGTAATACGTCCTGTGATAAGACGGTTCATTTCCTCTGGCCATGGGCTATAGATATTACCTGTACGAAGACCAGCCTCCACATGTCCAACGGGTATCTGTTGATAGAACGCTGCTAATGCAGATGCCATTGAAGTTGTCGTATCACCATGCACAAGGACGATATCGGGCTGCACTTCACGCAGTACATCGCGCATACCGAGTAGAATACGCGAGGTAATATCAAAGAGGTCTTGATTAGGTTTCATAATGTTTAGATCGTAATCAGGTGTGATATTAAATAGTTGCAACACCTGATCGAGCATCTCACGATGCTGACCAGTTACACATACAATCGTCTGAAACTGCTCTGGATATTCCTGCAGTTTTTTCACCAATGGCGCTATTTTTATCGCCTCTGGACGAGTGCCAAATACCAATAATATCTTTTTCATTGTCTTGTTCACTATTTATTCTTTATATTTATAACAAACAGAAATAAATAACAAGAGAAATTTATCAACCTTATTTTCCTAAGTATTTTTTTATCCGACTTGTAAATTGACAATGGCAGTACATTCAATGCACGTAAACGTTTTAAATATCCTTTTCTATTATTATACTGATATACACCAATCAAAGTTAATAGAGATACCACCGAATGCGCAATCATCATTTCATACCATTGGCGCACACCATGATCTTCAACCGTTCTCAATTCATCTTGCAATATCTCTAATAGAAGGAATTTGCCATCAATCTGACACTGCACCGCTTTAGGAGATCGCGCATTCACTAATGAATTGGAACGTTCCATATAGTCATATACAACCGTATCACAAATATTCATTCGCTCTGCCTTCATCAGCACCAAAGGTAACCATGGCGTATCATCGTAGTAGTCTCCCACAAAACACCATATATTATTATCCACAATGATGTTTCGACGATAGATATATCGCCAAATATTGCATGCAATATCCAATCGTTCTGCAAGGAACTGTATACCCGTCATTAATTGCGGTGTATAGTCAAACTTATACTCAAATGGACGTTTCGGAATTACTTCATATTTTTCATTCACCACTTGATAGTTGAAGCGAAGCATATCCAATTGCTCCTTCTCCATTTGCTTTACCAAACTCCCATACACATTTGGTTCCACAAAATCATCGGGATCTACGAAACATAGATATTTGCCCGTAGCTGCACGCATACCTGTATTGCGTGCTCCCGAGGGTCCTTGGTTTTCTTGATCAATCACAATAATACATGGATGTTCCTTGGCTATCTCACGTGCAATCTCAGCAGAGTTATCAGGACTGCCATCGTTTACGCAAATGATTTCCACTTCATCTTCAGAAATATCCTGATTTAAAACAGCGTATAAACACTTCGGCAGCCATGTTGCCGAATTATATAGCGGGATAATATAGGATAGTACTTTCATAACTATTTCATTTATAATGATTAGCTTGATTACATGGTATGATTTCACCTGACAAACATCTACTTGCAGGTGACATCAAGAACACTGCCATTTCAGCTAACTCCTCAGGCATAATATAGCGCTTCCCTACTGCGCCTTTTAAATAAGCATCACCATATAGTTCTGGATTCTTTACCACATCAGCTGTAACTCCAGGAGCAATCGCATTGCAGTGGATTCCTTTAGTGGCATATCTACGAGCAATACCTGCCACAATATTGCCGATAGCAGCCTTTGTCATCCCGTACGGCGCATCATCAGGATATAAACCGCGCTCTGATGTTACAAACAAAATACTTGCAGACTGAACCTCATTTTCCTCACAATGACGCAAGAATGCCTGTGTCAAAAAAAATGGACTTTTCACATTCAGCAGAAACTGCTCATCATAACTCTGCTCTGTCACATTCAAAAAACCATTGTCGATATTGCAGACACCTGCATTATTGACTAAGCCATCCACCCCACCTAATAGTTCAACTGTTTCTTGTATGAGCTTGGGCAATTCTGAAATATTCGTCAAATCAAATGCAATATATTTACCCCCAATGGTCTCAGTAGTATCTTTCAATTTTTGAACATTACGTCCCACTATTACTACTTCTGCCCCCTCTGCCACAAATCGTTTAGCAATTTGCAAGCCGATACCTTGACTACCACCTGTAATGAGAATCTTTCGCCCATGCAATAGTTTCGAGGGAAACAAGGTAGTTATACCCGCACTCACTTTCATAACAGGAACGCCTTTATACAACCATTGCCATAGTCGATATAAATACTGTTTCATACTCATCGTAATATATGCCATTTTTCTAATTTAAACAATACTCGCTCGATAAAATATACCAATCCCCATAAATGATGTTTTTTTAGTCGCTTATGCTGATGTACAGCAAAATGATAGTTATCATAGTCACGCAATATGCCTACTGGAACCATTTCTTTAAGCAACTGATTACGCTCGTTATTCAGCAAATCTTTGTTGGTTTCTGATATACCCGTCATATCAAATAGGGTCATATCAATATCCACATACTGGACCTTTTCGCCACCTAATACGATAGACTGCATATAAAATTTCCAATCAGAACATATACGGAGATTCTCATCATACATTCCATATTTATCAAACAATGAGCGTTTGATATATGCAGGTGAGTGATTTAGGCATCCTCGATAGAACATATCCAATGTAACATCGTTTCCACCATTGCATGCATCGTGAAGGATTTTTCCATTAGGAAGCATTTTTTTCATATTTCCGTAGAAAATGGTAGGCATGCCTTGGAGATTATGGGCGATAGGCGAAAAGCAAGAGGATTGTTGATCATCTGCGATGTCTTCCTTGCCTTTACACTTTACACTTTCCACTTTACACTGATGCGCATTTATTGCATTTACCATTCGTTCAGTTACATCATCTGCGGCCAACATATCGCCCGAGTTCAGGAATTGACAATATTCACCTGTTGCCATAAGGATGCCCTTATTCATCGCGTTATAGATACCTGAGTCTTTCTCCGAAATCCATAGCACCTTATGCGCAGGATTTTGCGTTGGAAATTTACCCTCTGTAATCTCTCCCCTTCTTTCAGGAAGGGGTTGGGGGTAGGCTTCTAATATCTCAACGGATTCATCCGTCGAGCCACCATCCACAATGACATGCTCTATATGCGGATAAGTCTGCGAAGCCACTGAGACAAGCGTTTTACGCAAGCCTTCGGCATTGTTGTAGTTTATGGTAATAATTGAAAGTTGTATCATTTTTACTTTAATCTTTCAGCATTAAAAAGAGCGAAAACAGCAATTTTGACTGACTAAAAAGTACTTTCAATGTTTTATTCTTACATAATCTACCATACTTTTTCGCGGCGACAAAATCTTTTTTTCTGTATGCAAGTGCTAATAGTCGTTCACAGGTATATTGTTCCCAACCTTCTTTGGAAAACGGAAACTTATCTGGAAATAATTCACACAAATACTCATATACTTTTGCATCTCCCTGATAGCGTTTTTCTAATCGCTCATAGGTATCAGGGCGAGTGATAGAAACAGTTTCTATACCAAATGTAGCAGTAGATACTGGCAATATATCAAAATCTGTATAAGCTGCTAATATCACCCACGCAGGCCAATCTTGCAGGCTTAATCGGCGATGAATAAACTCATCTAAATCTAAATGCATTCTCATAAAATCTGCACGATACATAATGGTTGCATTACAAAAACTACAGCCTCCCCACATAGCATTTTGCAAGGGGATGGTTCGATCAATTATTGCTTCTTCCTCCGTGATTACATTTGTATCTCTATTATGTTTACGATGATTTGTAATTAACACATTGCTTTCAGGATGCGACTCCATATATTCCAACTGCAACTGAAGTTTATTTGGATTATGCCAATAATCATCATTGTCGCAATTGCATATATATTTTCCCCGACACTCTTTCACGCAAGATGCCCAATTGGCACCCAACCCCATGTTCTTCTCCCAAAAAAATAGTCGTATAATATCTGGATATTTCTCTTTATATTGCAATAAAACTTCTCGAGCATTATCAGTCGAGCAATCATCACCTATTATAATTTCTAGGTCAGCATCCACTTGCTGAGCAACGATAGAATCTATAGTGCACCCCACCGTATTAGCACGATTATAAGAAGGGATAATAATAGATATTAACATTTTAGTTTTCATAGGTTTATATATTTCCTAATAACATTATAGACTCGAATAATTAATCCAAATGGCATATAAATAAAAACAATAGGATTCTCTTTTAATATCTTACCTACTATTTCAATTTCATTTAGCCTTTCACTTCTTACCATAGATATCATTCTTGCTGATATTGTGGACATAATATGCACATGTTCCCAAAAGCTCCTTTTATACGTTTTGTTGTTCAAATAACGACCAACATATCTACTCCAGATATCAATCGAGATATATTTCAACTTCTCATTCATAGTATGAATAGCCGAATTGGGTTGCAATCGATAGTTTGCTGTTATATCATCAAGAAAAAAACAATTTCCTTGAATCGCATTTTGTAAAGCATACTCATAATCCAATTGCGCTAAAAATTCCAAATCCTCACATATTTCGGTTCTATAAAGTATAGTACATGTTTGCACAAAGTTTCCTTTCAGCAATTGTGGAAAAATATCACCCGTTTTAGAATAAGTAATATTAATATCTTTATTTGTCCAATTGATAGGAGTATTTTGACTATTAACAGTTGCGTAATTTGTATAGCACATCGTATAGTTTTGATTATTTTCTAATATATCTACCTGCTTTTGTAATTTCAGAGAATCAGTCCAATAATCATCACCTTCGCACAAAGCTACGTATTTTGCACCAGTAGCATCAATAGCTCTATTCATTATTTGATTGACAACCGTAAATCCCCCTTGAGAGTAAACATTTGAATCTTCATATATTGGTTTGAATATATGCGGATATTTTCTCTCATATTCGTGAATAATTTCAGCAGATCCATCCGTTGAAGCATCATCATGCACAATAGCCACAAACGGGAAATTCGTTTGTTGCATTACAAATCCCTCAAAACAATCACGCAAATAGGGTTCGTGATTGTAAACAAGGCAATGGATTGCTACCAATGGTCTTGAATTGTTCATATACTATTATCTAATTAATGCAAGCATCTTTTTACTTCTATCTTTGATTCTACGAGCAGGCGCACCGGCATAAATTCCCCAAGATTCTAATGATTTTTTTGCCATTGACATTGCACCAAGCACAACACCTTCACCGATACATACATTTGGAAAAACCAATGCCATCGCTCCAATTTGTGCATATGCGCAAATTTTCACATTTCCACCTATAACATTTGTATATTTATCATCATGAATAGGACCTATCAAATAATCACCTGAAAAATCATCCATAGCTGCGTAGATAGTAGCGCGGGCAGAGATGCCTGTATAATCTTCCAACACAATGCCATAATCTGCTCCATACAAAGCACAATATGCGGCGATATGAATATGAGATCCAATTGTAATACTACCAGACAATATACAAAAATCATCAATTCGTACATTATCTCCTATTGAAATCTTCTCAGGAGAATATATCTGCGCATAACGAGAAATACGCACATCCTCTCCATAGGATTTCAGTCCTAATTGGGATAATTCTTGTTCTGTATAAAAAGATGTTCTCATTCTAAAACAGAATCTATAACTCGTTTCACATCCTCTTCACTCAATGCATGGTGCATTGGCAAGCAAATTACTTGATTCGCTATCTTATTCGCCACAGGCAAATTTGCAGGACTAGCACTTGATATATCTTTATATGGTTCAAAGTCTGTAATCAACGGATAGAAATAGCGGCGACCAAGTACATTATTCGCTTTCATCTTTTCGTACAGTGTATCGCGAGAGATACCATATTGTTCTTCATCTACAAATATTGGGAAGTAGCTGTAATTGAGGCGATAAGATGCTTCGTTATTGGCTATTGGCAATAGGCTATTGGTTATAGGTTCGAACAAGGAAATACCTTTCACATCTTGCAACGCTTCTACATATTGTTGAGCAACGCGTTTGCGTGCTTCAATAGCAGCATCCACTTGGCGAAGATTGAGCAAGCCATACGCTGCTCGCATCTCATCCATCTTGCTATTGATACCAGGAGCCACCACATTGGTCTCTCCTCGGAAACCGAAATTCTTCAGATTATCCACATGGTACTTCATCTCTGCCGAATGGCAGATTAATGCTCCTCCCTCGATAGTGTTATACACCTTAGTAGCATGGAAACTCAACGTGGATATATCGCCAGAATTTAACACGGATTGTCCATTCTCACTCACGCCAAACGCATGGGCTGCATCATATATCACCTTTAGGTTATGTTTTTGGGCAATAGCATCTATTTCTTCCGTTTTACATGGTTTGCCATAACAATGCACTGGCATAATGGCTACTGTATTCGGTGTAATGGCTGCTTCTATCTTATTTGGGTCTATTCCGCAGGTTTCTTCTTCAATATCCACAAATACGGGTTTCAAACCATTCCACCATATCGCATGACTGGTAGCCACGAACGAATAGGGCGTGGTAATCACTTCGCCCTCATGAATACCCAACGCCTGAAACGCAGTAATGAGCGGTAAAGTACCATTGGTGAATAATGATAGATACTCCACCCCAAGATAATTAGCGAGTTCTTTCTCTAATAACTGATGAAAGGATCCATTATTGGTAATCCATTTACTATCCCAAATCTGTTGAAGATAAGGGATAAATTCCTCTAACGGAGGAAGCAAAGGAGACGTAACGGTTATTTGTGGATTATAATTCATCTTAGAACAACAATCTACTGATTGTATAAAGCTAATAGTTTATCTCTATATTGTTTTGAACCATATCGTTCACGAAGTGCATAAGATGCCCCCTGATGCACTTCAGGAATTTCAAGCGTCTTTATTATCGCATTTACTAACCCTACCACATCATTTATACCAACAACAATTCCAGTACCTTCTGTTACAATATCTCGCACTCCTCCACTATCTGTACAAACAACTTTAGTGCCATACATAATAGCCTCTGCTACCGCTAAGCCAAATGTTTCTGATGTACTCGTTGATACTAGAACTGAATATTTTGAATACAACTTTAGCAAATAATCATGTTGCATTTTACCCAATAAACATACATTGTCTTCAATATGATATTTTTCAATCATTTCACCAATTGTTGATTTTGCATTAAACAAACTATTTATCTCTAAACCTATGATATCTATAACACAATCAGTTCTAGTATGTAATTGTTGAACAACTTTAAATAATACATCTAAACCTTTATCGTGATAATGATTTGCTACAAATAGCACTCTGCCATTTTTTTTTGAACTTGAATACTGTTCGAAATATTTATCATTTACTAAATTTCCAATAACATAAGCACACTTCATCTTAAAGCCTGATGTAAGTAAATTGCGATATAAGTAATTA
>JAEIGA010016345.1_pt1 | contig 11299 bp, 7 predicted proteins | sample 9270691 | NCBI WGS metagenome assembly JAEIGA01 (sample SAMN17057246, study PRJNA624740) | gut metagenome | biome: biome; isolation source: fecal sample | host: Bos grunniens | place: China: Xizang | collected 2019
ACTGCCGGTGAGTGTCCGTCACCTGCCTCCTTAACCCTCTGCGGGTAAATGTTGAGCATCTTTATAATCTCTATCTCTTTTGGAAGCAAAGTACCCTCCGGTGACAGCTCAGATTTATATCCACGCTCAGACGCTTTTCTAAGGATTGATTTGATGCGGGCATGGGTATACTGGATAAACGGACCTGTATTTCCATTAAAATCAATGGACTCTTTAGGGTCAAACAGCATTGTCTTCCTTGGATCTACCTTAAGGATGAAATACTTGAGTGCACCCAAGCCAATCATTTCAAAGAGGTCCTCTTTTTCTGCATCTGCCATATCATCCAGACGTCCCAACGCCAATGAGGTCTCCTTGGCTGTTGAATACATATCCTTTACAAGATCATCCGCATCAACTACAGTTCCCTCTCTGGATTTCATTTTTCCTTCAGGGAGCTCAACCATTCCGTATGACAAATGATAGATGCTGTCACTCCAGTCAAATCCGAGTTTCTTCAGAATAAGTTTCAACACCTGGAAATGGTAATTCTGCTCATTTCCTACAACATATATATGTTCATCAAGATTATGCTCTGCAAATCTCTGGTGCGCAGTACCCAAATCCTGTGTCATATAGACAGAAGTTCCGTCTCCCCTCAACAACAATTTCTTGTCCAATCCGTCTGGAGTAAGGTCGCACCATACCGAACCGTCCTCATGTGTCTCAAAAATACCTTTCTTCAATCCCTCCTGCACAAGAGCCTTGCCCAACAGGTATGTCTGGGATTCATAATATGTTTTATGGAAAGAGATGCCCAAACGGTTATATGTCTTGTCAAATCCGTCATAAACCCAACCGTTCATCTTTTTCCACAACTCAACCACTTCCGGATCTCCCTGTTCCCATTTCACAAGCATAGCCTGTGCCTCCTTGAGAATAGGAGTCTGCTTTTCAGCCTCATCCTCAGGAACGCCCTGAGCTATAAGTTCTTTAGTCTGCTTCTTAAGCTCATTGCTGAACGCAACATAGTATTTTCCCACAAGATGGTCACCCTTTATTCCCGACGACTCAGGTGTTTCACCATTACCCAACTTCAACCATGCCAACATGGATTTACAGATATGGATACCCCTGTCATTTACAAGGTTAACCCTCAATACATCATGTCCGTTAGCCTCAAGCAGACGTGAAACTGACCATCCCAAAAGATTGTTTCTTATATGTCCCAAATGCAAAGGTTTGTTTGTATTTGGAGATGAGAACTCAATCATCACTGTTTTACCGGTTGGAGCAAGCTGGCCAAAATTGTCCGCAGCACAAATTTCCGAGAAAGTGTTTTTCCAGAACTCCTCCGACAATTTGATGTTAAGGAAGCCTTTTACAACATTGAAACTCTCAACCAGCGCCTCATTAGCTTTTATATATTCACCAATTTCCACTGCAGTTGCCTCAGGCGATTTCTTGCTGGTCTTGAGCAATGGAAATGTAACAAGTGTCATATCCCCTTCAAACTCCTTGCGGGTTGTCTGGGTCTGAACCAGTTTATCATCTACTTCTACACCATACAGAGCCTTTACAGCCTCTTTTGCCTTATTGCTTATAAATATTTCAGGATTCATTGTCTTTTGTAGTTTTAGTTTATTTGTTTTTTGCAAAATACTCTTTCATGGCTGCCTTTACTTTAGGCGACAGAGCCATCAATGTAAACATTGTAGGGAATGCCATAAGTGCATAAGCCAAATCCACAACTCCAACAGCTGCATTAAGAGGAATAACTGCAGCCACTACCAACATGGCAAGGAAGAATATATTGTAATATTTTGCATATTTTGCTCCGAACAGGAAGCCGGTACATTTTTGGCCATAGTAAGAATATGAGAACATTGTTGAAAATGCAAAGAAGAAGAGCATTACCAACAGCAAATATTTGCCCACGCCAGGAATTGACGCATCAAAAGCTTGAAGCGCCACGCTCAATCCTGCCATAGAACCGCTCAAACCACCACCCAACGGCAACACATCCCTTTGAATAAGGATTGCAATTGCAGTAAGTGTACAAACAAGACCAGAATCTATAGACGGCCCTATCATTGCTACAAGACCTTCCCTTACCGGCTCATTGTTCTTTGACGCGCCATGCATCATTGAAGCTGTACCTACACCAGCCTCATTTACAAGCGCTGCCCTTCTGATTCCAATAAGGGCAATTGAAGCCAATGCTCCAATTCCGCCGCCCACTCCAGCTTTAACGGTAAATGCATCCTTAAAGATTGCACCGAACACGCCTGGGACAGCCTCAAGATTTGTAAGGATAATATATGCCACAAGAAGGAAATACATCAACACCATACCCGGAACAACCTTGGATGCAACTTTAGAAATCCTCTTTATACCGCCAAGTATAACAGATGAAACAATTACACAAATGATTACTCCAATGATGAACCTCAATGTTACAGTATTCTGCTCCGGAGTAAAGAATACAGAAGTTATCGCCTCTGTAAACTGGTTTGACTGCATGATGCACAATGTACCCACAAGACCGGAAATTGAGAAAAATATCGCCATAGGTTTCCACTGTTTTCCCAATCCAGACAACATCATATACATTGGGCCTCCTTGAACCTCACCTGTATCATCCTTGCCTTTATACATCACAGAAAGTGTTCCCTCAAAGAACTTTGTTGCCATACCAAGGATTGAGCTGACCCACATCCAGAAAATGGCACCCGGACCACCTATTGAAAGAGCTATAGCCACACCGGCAATACTACCCATACCCACAGTTGCAGCTATGGCACTGGCCAATGCCTCAAAAGAACTTATCTGGCCATCCGCATTGCCATCCTCCGATTTCAAGGCCTTGATGGCCTTTCCAAAATGTTTCAACGGAACAAAACCGGAATAAACCAAAAAATAAAGTCCCCCGCCAACAAGCAGGATGAAAAGCGGATAACCGCACACGAAATCACTTACAGCTGTGATTCCTTGCCCAATAGAGGCAAAAAAGTCATTCATATCGTTAATATTTAATCAATTTCAATAAAGTTCCAAAGTTATAAAAAAAAAGGTGCTCCCCAAAAATAAAAAAGCTGCAGGGAAACCCCTGCAGCCATTTGAAAATTCTTATCCAGGCTTATTTCAAACCTCTGTTTTTCAATAGAGGATCAATGCCCGGCTCTTTGCCTCTGAAATTGATGTATAGATCCATAGCATCCTTCTCACCAGCTTTCTCAAGAATCTCAGTCCTGTATTTGTTTGCTACCTCCTGATTGAAGATATCGCCAGTCTCTACAAATGCCTCAAATGCATCCGCATCCAACACCTCAGCCCAAATATAGCTGTAGTAACCTGCAGTATATCCGCCGCTGAAAGTATGGCTGAAATATGTGCTCCTGTATCTCGAAGGGATCTGTGAAAGGATACCTCTGTCTCCCAAAACCTTGTTCTCAAACTCATTTACATCAAGATCTGCAGGAATCTCCTTAAGCACATGGAAATCCATATCAAGGTAAGAAGCTGCCAAATACTCAACTGTAGCAAATCCCTGGCCGTATTTACCTGCAGCTACCATCTTGTCTACCAACTCCTGAGGGATAACCTCGCCAGTCTGGTAATGTTTTGCATAAACTTTAAGAACCTCAGGTTTGAATGCCCAATGCTCGTTTATCTGTGATGGAAGCTCAACAAAATCTCTAGGGAAACCGCCCATACCTTTAACTTTGGTATCTTTAAGAAGGCTGGCCAAACCGTGACCGAACTCGTGGAAATAAGTCTCAACCTCATCAGTTGTAAGCAAAGCAGGCTGGTCACCTACAGGTCTGGTAAAGTTACCGCAGATGGTAACCAAAGGAAGAACTCTCTCGCCATTTTTGTAAGACTGACTTCTGAAGCCGCCACACCATGCACCGGCTCTCTTCTGTCCAGGTCTTGCAAACATGTCAAAGAATACTACACCTGCAATTGAACCGTCTTTATCAGTTACCTCAAAAGCCTCTGCTTCAGGATGAGGAAGCGGAACATTCTCCAATTTTTTGAAAGTAAGACCGAACAATTTGTTTGCAACATGGAATACACCCTCCCTTACATTGTCAATCATAAAGTAAGGTGCCATCTCAGACTCGCTCAAATTGAATTTCTCTTTCATTGCTTTCTGAGCATAATATCTCCAGTCCCAAGCCTCAAGCTTGATGTTTGAACCCTCTTTTGCAATAATCTGCTGCATGTCATAAGCCTCAGCTTTTGCAGCTTTTATTGCAGGTGTCCAAATCTGGTCCAACAGATTGTATACAGCCTCAGGAGTCTTTGCCATTCTATCCTCAAGAATATTTGCAGCAGCACTCTCTGAGCCCATTATCTGAGCCCTTTTCAATCTCAACTCAACAAGTTTTTTAATTACATCCTTGTTGTCATTCTCATTATTGTTGTTACATCTGTTCAGATAAGCTGTAAGCATCTGCTCCCTCAGATCCCTGTTCTCAGCATTTGCAAGGAAAGGCATGATGCTTGGGTTATCAAGTCCGAAGAACCATTTTCCCTCCTGTCCTGCTTTTGCTGCTCTTGCTGCAGCCTCAGCAATCTGACCCTCTGTAAGACCTTTAAGATCCTCCTCTTTCTCTACAACAAGGGTGTATGCCGCAGTCTCCTGAAGTGCATTCTGCGAGAACTGCAACTGAAGTGCAGAAATCTCCGCACTGATTTTCTTCAGCTCCTCTTTTTTATCTGCAGGAAGATTTGCACCGCCTTTCTCAAAGCCTTTGTAAATCTCCTCTACAGCTCTCATCTGCTGAGGATTCAAATTCAAATCATTTCTTTTCTCGTATACAGCCTTAATTCTCTGGAACAATTTGTCGTTAAGGCGGATTGCACTGCTATGTGCACTCTGTAGAGGTGAAAGCTCCTTTGCTATAGCCTGAAGCTCAGGATTTGATTTAACTCCGTTTGCACTGCTGAACACTGCTGAGACATTACCCAAAAGCTCACCGGTATTGGTATAAGCCTCAATGGTATTCTCATATGTAGGCTCCTCTGTATTGTTTACGATTGCATCAATCTCTGCAATCTCAGCTGCCATGGCAGCTTTGAAAGCCGGCAAATAATGCTCTGGCTGTACCTGCTCAAACGGTGGAATGCCGTATGGAGTAGTCCACTCCTGCAACAGTGGATTTGTCTCCTTTGGTTGTGAACACGACGCAACCAATACCCCTGCTGATAGTAGAGATAACAAACACTTTTTCATAGTAAAAAATAGTTTTAAGTAAAATTAATTGGAATTCAAAAAAAGGGAAGAGCAGGCTACCCAAGATAACTCTTGAGCAGCTTGCTTCTTGCACTATGTCTCAATCTTCTGATTGCTTTCTCCTTAATCTGCCTTACACGCTCCCTGGTAAGTCCAAAGTACTCACCTATCTCCTCCAATGTCATCTCCTGAGCACCTATACCAAAGAAATATTTCACAATATCCCTCTCCCTCTCGGTAAGTGTAGAAAGTGCCCTTTCAATCTCCTTGTTCAAGGATTCATTTACAAGCCCACGGTCCGCATTAGGAGAATCAGAGTTTACAAGCACATCCAGAAGGCTGTTGTCCTCTCCATCAACGAACGGCGCATCCACAGACACATGTCTGCCGGAAACTCTAAGCGTATCAGCAATTTTTTCTCTTGGTATCTCCAGAATGTCAGCCAGCTCCTCAGGTGAAGGCATCCTTTCATTCTCCTGTTCAAACTTGGACAACGCCTTGTTTATTTTATTCAGGGAACCTACCTGATTCAAAGGAAGGCGTACAATTCTCGACTGCTCTGCCAAAGCCTGCAGAATAGACTGTCTTATCCACCATACTGCATATGAGATGAATTTGAAACCTCTGGTCTCATCAAATTTCTCCGCAGCCTTTATAAGGCCCAAGTTACCCTCATTGATAAGATCCGGCAAGCTCAAACCCTGATTCTGATACTGTTTTGCAACAGATACCACAAACCTCAAGTTTGCCCTTGTAAGTTTCTCCAACGCCTCCTGGTCACCCTTCTTTATTCTCTGGGCCAGTTCAACCTCTTCCTCAACTGTTATTAACTCCTCTCTACCAATCTCTTGTAGATATTTGTCCAGAGAGGCGCTCTCTCTGTTTGTAATTGATTTTGTAATCTTTAACTGTCTCATGTGGATAATTTAACACGCAAAGATAATCAAAATTTCATATTAGACACCAACTCCGTAATAATAAACAGCGCCATTACGGTACATTCCCTCTACAAGAAAACCTCTTTTTGCCTTTTTGATTGTTTCCACAACCTCTTTCACACTATTTACCGGCATCTGGTTGATATGGGTAATTATAAGTCCCTTGTTGATTCCGGCATCTTTAAAATTACCTTTCTCAATTGCAACTACCTCAACGCCCCCTTTCAATCTCAGTTTCTTGAGCAATTCCTGGTCGGGCTGTGCCAAAGTTGCCCCCATAATTGTTGCTTCATCACCCTCTATGACACCTTCTGCTGACGAGTCTCCCTGCAACTGCACATCCAGCTCCATATCTTTGCCGTCCCTTATTATTGCAATCACCACCTTGTCTCCAGGTTTGTATGAATTTACTGTAGCCTGTACATCAGAAGGATTCTTCATTTGTTTTCCATTTATAGACACAAGCACATCACCCTCACGCATACCGGCCTTGTATGCAGCACCGCCTCTGGTCAATTCTGCCACATACACACCGCTGAAATTACCTTTTATACCGGCCAATGATGCAAGCTCCTGGGTAAGTTCTGTCATTGATATGCCAAGCATCGCCCTCTGCACTTTGCCATACTGCTTGATATCCTCCACAACCTTCTTCACTATGGAAACCGGCACAGCAAAAGAGTATCCGGTGTATGATCCGGTATTGGATGCAATGGCAGTATTGATTCCCACAAGTTCACCTTTCACATTAACCAATGCTCCACCACTGTTTCCAGGATTCACTGCCGCATCTGTCTGTATGAAGGACTCTATCTTGAATTCTCCCGACATATCCGGCAAAGACCTCCCCTTGGCACTCACGATACCGGCAGTAATGGTACTCCTCAGGTTGAAAGGACTTCCAATGGCAAGCACCCACTCTCCAAGACGCAATGCATCAGAATCTCCGAAAGGAATTACAGGCAGCTCTTCTGCCTCAACCTTGAGCAGTGCCACATCTGTAACAGGGTCTGCTCCCACCAGCTTGGCTTTGTATGTCTTGTTGTCATTCAATGTCACCTCAATCTGCTCGGCGCTTGCCACAACGTGATTGTTTGTTGCAATATAGCCGTCGGGAGAAATGATTACGCCCGAACCTGAATTGACACTTTCCCTCGGCATTGAATAAGGGGTTCCGTATCCGAAGAAATGCTCCAGGATAGACACTTCCTTGTTTTTCTCCCTCTTTACAACTTTTACAAACACTACTCCATCCACACAGTTTTCTGCCGCAAAAGTAAAATCAGGGAAGTTCTGGTGTTCAAGGGTCACTTGCCTCATGACAGCCGGAGTACCTGAAGATGTTACATATTGTACCGGTTTTCCTGCGATGAACAAACTTATAAGCACAGCTGCTGTTGTACTCAATACAACAGACAGTAAAAGCAACGTAAAATTCTTTTTCATATTCACCTCTCCATTAACTTTTGTATACACTATTTTTTTAGGAATGCAACTCAAATTATATGCCAAAAGTTAGTATCTTTGTAAGGTTAACAAAATGTGATAAGATATGAAGTTCATTGTTTCAAGTACAGATTTATTGCAAGGTTTGCTTTCTGTCCAAAAAGTTATTGCATCAAAAAGCTCTCTTCCCGTTCTGGACAATTTCCTTTTTGTTCTTGAGGGCAACACCCTTACCGTAACTGGTTCAGATGCAGAAACCACTTTGAAGACATTGCTTACCATTAATGAGGTGATGGAGGGTGGCGAGATAGCTGTACCTGCCAAACTGCTTACAGATTCACTGAAAGAGTTGCCTACACAACCTATAGAATTCTCAACAGAGGATGACAAGAATATTGTAAACATCATTTGGGCAAGCGGAAGCGCCCAAATCCCTTTTGTTTCTGCTGAGGATTATCCCACACTCAAAGAATTGGAAAACCCCGTTTCAATAAAAATGAAAGGCGCCATTTTGGCAGATGGAATAAACAGCACGTTGTATGCTACAGGTGATGAAGAGTTGAGACCGGTAATGAACGGTATTTTCTTTGACATTGAACCGGAGTCCACAACCCTTGTGGCTTCCAATGCCCACAAACTTGTATATTACAAACGCAATGATGTAAAATCCGGAGGGACAACCTCATTCATTCTCCCTAAAAAACCGGCAAACATCCTCAAATCCAATCTTGCCAAATGTATGGATGAGGAGGTGGAGATTACATTCGACAAGACCAACTGCGCATACTTCAAGTTCAGTTCTTCACTAATATTCTGCAAACTTGTAGAGGGTAACTACCCTGCTTACAAAAGCGTGATTCCAAAGAACAACACGAATGTAATTACTGTAAACCGTGCAGAGCTGCTCAATGCAACAAAACGTGTTGCTGTATGCTCTAACCAGGCTACCGGCCAAATTGTCTTCAACCTGGCAGAAAACAGAATAAAGATAATCGCACAGGATCTTGATTTCTCAATGAGTGCCCACGAAACTGTAACATGCGATTATGAGGGTGTACCTATGGAAATAGGGTTCAAGTCAACATTCCTGATTGAAATTTTGGGTAACCTTTCATATGACCAGATTTGCATCAGACTTTCAGATCCAAACAGGGCTGCCCTTATACAGCCTGCTGTACAGACAGAGCCGGATGAAGAGATTTGTGCACTTCTCATGCCAATGAGAATAAACAACTAGGACCATTATGCAACTGAACCTTAAGAATCCGCTTGTATTTTTTGATATTGAGAGCACAGGACTGAACGTGGCAACCGACCGCATAGTTGAAATATGTGCTGTTAAGGTTATGCCAAACGGAGACCAGGAAATAAAGACAAGGAGAATAAACCCTACCATTCCAATATCTCCTGAAGCCCAGGCAGTACACGGCATATCCAATGAGGATGTAAAGGATTGTCCTACTTTCAAGGAGATTGCCAAAAGCCTTGCAAAATGGATGGAAGGGTGTGATTTTGCAGGATACAACTCCATAAAATTCGATATACCACTGCTTGCAGAAGAATTTTTGAGAGTAGGTATAGATTTTGATTTCAGAAAAAGGAATCTTGTGGATGTGCAGAACATCTTCCACAAAATGGAGCAGCGCACCTTGTCTGCAGCCTATAAATTCTACTGTCAGAAAAATCTGGAGAATGCCCACTCAGCGGAGGCAGACACATTGGCTACATATGAGATTCTCAAAAGCCAATTGGACAAGTATCCCGACGATCTTCAGAATGATGTAAAAATGCTGGCAGAATTCTCATCCAGGACAAAACTTGTAGACTATGCAGGAAGAATTGCCTATAACGACAAGGATGTTCCTGTATTCAATTTTGGCAAACATAAGGGAAAACCGGTAGAAGATGTCTTCCGCAGTGAGCCAAGCTATTATGCTTGGATGATGAATGGAGACTTCACACTGGACACCAAGAAAGTGATAACAGACCTCAAACTCAAGATGAGGTAAACTTTTAACCTATTCAACCGTTTTTAAATTGAATATAATTACAGTACCATACGGCAGCAAGGGCTTTTATGTACGTCCGGACACATCTCTTAACAGGGATAGCAACGACTATTTCTGTCCGGACGGGATAACTGGTCTTGCTGCAACTGTTTTTGTTTATGCCAAAGCTTCAAAAGCCGGCAAATGTGTGAATGCAAAATATGCCCACAGATATTACAATATGGTGGGTACCGGACTGCATTTGTCTGCACCGGAACTGGCAACAGACAACAGCCCCGAATCCTGGTGGCTTTCAAATTCTCTTGACAATTCAACTTTCATCATAGAAGAGTATGATGCCGAGAGTGCAGAAACCGGTTTGAAGGAAAAAATAAATGCAGCCTTTGAAGCTGCATCAAAATTCATCTCTTTCCGTACAGGAGACATTATAGCAGTGGAAATTGAAGCGCCCGTAATGATTGAGGCAAATACTACTTCATTCAGCCACAAAGGGAAAACAATAAATTTTATCTGGTAGTTTTTGCAGCACTTACAGCAGCCAAAGCCGCTGTAGAAAAAGCTATCTGCAAATTATATCCACCTGTATCTCCATCCAAATCAAGCACTTCACCTGCGAAATAAAGGCCTTTTACAAGCTTGGACTCCATTGTTTTCTGGGAAACCTCCTGCAATGAAACTCCTCCGGCAGTAACAACACAACGCTCATACCCCACATAACCTGCAATATCAAATGTCCAGCATTTGAGTTTTTCAGGCAGGGATGCAACAGAGAGATTCTTATTGTCATTTACAAAAGGAGATATCAGTTTTGATGGGAGAAGTTTTGGCAACAAGCCCTGCAACTGGTCTCCCTTAATTGTCTCCACTTCCCTTTTTATCCTCTCTTCCACCTGTTTTACCGATACTGCAGGCTTAAGATCCAAATTCACCTTTACTTTCTGTCCATTTACAAGACTGTGCACAGCCTTTCTGCTTACCTTAAATCCAATCGGTCCTTCTATGCCACCATTTGTAAAATCAAGGTCACCGAACTCCTCCTGTACCACATCGCCATTCACAACCAGCTGCAAAGAAACATTTTTAAGAGAAATGCCATGGTATTCATCCCGATAGTTTTTCGGTTTCAGTGCTGTCAAAGAGGGGAAACATGTAGAAATGGTATGTCCCAAAGACCGGGCAAAGAGATACCCGTCTCCAGTTGAACCGGTCGACTGGTAAGACATCCCACCGGTTGCCACAATTACTGCTTTGCAGCACACCTGTTTGTTTTCCTCATATTTTATCAGGAACTGATTGTCGGGAAGAGAGTCGTCCTCCAATTTTTCAATGGAAATTACAGGCGAATTGCGCTGGATTGATATACCACCTTTTCCAATATGATTTTCCAGAACAGAAACAACATCTGAAGCCTTCATGCTTTGTGGAAATACCCTGTTTCCACGCTCAACGGTAAGAGGGAGGCCTATCTTTTCATAATAAGCCATTGTTGCTTCTGTACTCATCCCAAAGAATGCATTCTTCAGAAATGTATTTTTAGGGTGCACATGCGTAGCAAACTCATTCCATGGGTTGGTATTCGTAAGATTACACCGGCCCTTACCCGTAATGCCTATCTTGAGGCCGAATCTGTGCATTTTTTCCAGAAGCATCACAGACAAACCAGCCCCTTCCATATTTAAAGAAGA
>JAEIGA010016346.1_pt1 | contig 11299 bp, 7 predicted proteins | sample 9270691 | NCBI WGS metagenome assembly JAEIGA01 (sample SAMN17057246, study PRJNA624740) | gut metagenome | biome: biome; isolation source: fecal sample | host: Bos grunniens | place: China: Xizang | collected 2019
CGGAATAACGTATGAACCGATAGCGGGAATGAACACAAGAAGAATTGCGGATACGACTCCTTGACGGACGCCAGGAAGGAATATCCTGCAAAAAGCGTAGAAATTTTTAGCTCCAAGGTCGCGCGCCGCCTCAAGGAGCGAGAAATCGAATTTCTCAGCCGCAGCATAAATAGGCATTATCGCAAACGGAATAAATGAATATACGGAAACGAGGACTACAGCCGCCTCGGAATCGAGAATAGTCGAAGTGGCGGACGAGACGCTCTCGGACGAGGCCATGCCGATAGAGATGAAAAAGTCTTGCAACACGGAAGGAAGCCAGCTAAAAAGCCACTCTCTCATGCGCAGATACGCAAAATAGCATGCCTGAAGCCAACCGTCAGGATGGAGCATCGTCTTCCACGCGAAAACGCGAACGACGAAACTCGTCCAAAAAGGCAGCATTATCGAACCTGCCACAATTGCCCTCCAACGCCGATTCATGCGGGCGATAGCATAGGCGCACGGGATGGCAGGTATAATGGACCACAATGTTATTTCAAACGAAATGCGAATCGTGTTCCATACGATTGCAGGATAATCGGGATCGACAAGATCGCGCCATGTAGAAAGCGACCAATCTCCAACTCCGCCAGAAGCGTCGTGACCATGAAATGTGAAGGCCAAGACGATTACAGCAGGAACTGCAAAGAAGAGTGAAAGCCAGATGAAACCTGGCGATGTCACAAAGCACTCGGCTTTTTTTGAATGCAGAGGATTATTCACGGGCTTGCTTCCACCATATAACCATCGTCGGGATGCCACCATACGAATACTTCATCATTCCAGGTTATAGGCTCCTGGTCGAGAAGAAAGCGCGAATGTGGTTTGAGAGACTGAATGCGCAATTGACCTGATGTCACCCAGAATTTCGTGTAGACGCCTTGATAGACGATATCTCCCACCTTAGACGGGAATACATTGATTGACGCACCCTTCTCCGGCTGTGGCGGCGCGAGAGTCACGCGGATCTTTTCAGGACGGACGGAAAGATCAACTCTCTGGCCGATTTTAAGCTGCTTGTCGTTATATGCTTTAATCTGCGGGAATCCGTCTACGCGGATAAGGCAGTAATCGCCGTCGACAGATTCAATCTCGCCGGAAAAGAAGTTTGTATCTCCAATGAACGAGGCGACAAAACGGCTTGAAGGAGCTTCGTAAATCTTAGCTGGCACATCAAGCTGTTCAATCTTTCCAACATTAACGACTGCAATACGATCGGAAAGCGACATAGCCTCGCCCTGGTCGTGAGTTACATAAATAAATGTAATTCCGACTTGATCGTGAATCGCATCAAGCTCAATAAGCATGTGCTGGCGAAGCTTAAGATCGAGCGCGGCCAAAGGCTCGTCTAAGAGGAGAACTTGAGGCCTGTCCACTAGAGCCCTTGCGATGGCAACACGCTGCTTCTGACCGCCGGAAAGTTGATTTGGGTATTTCCACGCCTGATCTGAAAGCTGAATCATGCGCAGAATATCATCAACACGGTCTTCGATTTCATCTTTAGGCCGTTTTGCCAGCTTGAGAGAAAATGCGATATTGTCCCAGACGGTCATTGTAGGGAAGAGCGCATAGTTCTGAAAAACTGTATGGACTCTGCGCTGGTTCGGAGGAAGATCGGTTATATCGTTTCCTTCGAGATATATACGCCCAGAATCGGGGCGTTCAAAGCCTCCAAGCATGCGCAAAAGAGTCGTCTTGCCGCAGCCGGACGGACCTAGAAGCGAAAAGAATTCGCCACGTTTGACCTTAAGCGAAACATTGTCTACGGCAGTCAGTGCGCCGAAACGTTTCGTCACTTGATCGAATACGAGAAAGTCATTGCTCATTGAAGCGGATTATACCATAAAATCACACGTCAATGCGTATGATCTTGCGTATAAAAAACCAACCCACCGCAATGAGTGAGAACATAACGAGAATACATACGGCGCCTTTTGCGCTAAATAGAAACGGCAACATCATTTTCGGCTTAAGCGCTACCATCGCAGCACCGAGAGCAACAGGCATTAATGAAACGATTATTCCTTGCAATCTTCCTTGCGCGGTAAGAGAGCGAATCTTTCTTTCAATACGCATACGCCCTCGAATCGTATCGGAAATTCTGTCGAAAATTTCAGTGACGTTTCCGCCTGTTTTGCGCGAGATGAGAATTGATGTCGTAACAAGCGTGAGATCGTCGGAGCCTACTCTTTGCGAAAGAGATTCAAGAGCATCTTCAAAGCTCATTCCTATCTGTATTTGCTGTCGCAGAATCGCAAACTCTTCGCACATCGGCTTGTCTGCGCTCTCTACGACGGAGTCGAAAGCCTGCGAAATCGAAAAGCCGGCCCTCAATGCATTTGACATCGTCGCAAGCGCTTCAGGAAGTTGATTGTTAAAGGCTTCTCTTCTCTTAGCGTCGAGATAGCGGGCAAGAGGACTTGTGCCGTTTTGCCAGCCAGTTTTTATTTTTATACTTGAGATAAAATACCACACAATCCCTGATGCCGAAACGGCGAAGAGGAATGCGACAAGATACGGAATATAATCAATTGCCACTAGCTTTATCTCTCCCTCAACTAAGCCGAGAACATCGACATGTTTATATCAAGCCCTCTGCTTTTAACTTGATCGATCCACGTAGGCACAGCTCCCGTTGGCATGAACGATCCGAGAATATGCCCGTCAGAGGCGACTCCTGTCTGCACGAAAGTAAAAATGTCCTGCATTACGATCTGATTGCCTTCAAGCCCCGTCACTTCCGTAATCGCATCTACTTTGCGCGTTCCGTCAGACATGCGCGACTCGTGGATTATGATATCAACAGCGCTTGCAATCTGTTCGCGTATGGCGCGAGAAGGAAGATCCATTCCGCTCATAAGAACCATGGTCTCAAGACGCGAGACAACATCGCGCGGAGAATTTGCGTGAACGGTTGTAAGCGAGCCGTCGTGACCTGTGTTCATCGCCTGAAGCATGTCAAGAGCTTCACCGCCGCGGCATTCGCCGACGATGATGCGGTCAGGGCGCATACGCAGACAGTTTTTGACGAGATCGCGGATGGTCACAGCCCCCTTCCCTTCAATATTGGGAGGACGCGCTTCAAGGCGCACGACGTGAGGCTGCTGAAGACGAAGTTCCGCCGCGTCTTCAACCGTCACAATGCGTTCTGTCGTAGGAATAAAACCTGAAAGCAAATTAAGAAGAGTTGTCTTGCCAGAACCTGTTCCTCCGGCAACGACAATGTTCTTTCTGAGCATAACGGCAAGACGCATGAATTGAGCGGCATCTTCCGTCCAAGTTCCGAAGCGGATGAAATCTTCAGTCGTCATCGCTTTTTTCGAAAACTTGCGGATAGTAATCGTCGGTCCTGAAAGAGCGAGTGGCGAAATAATCGCATTGACGCGGCTTCCGTCGGAAAGACGCGCGTCAACGTACGGTTGCGATTCGTCAATGCGCCTGCCTAATGGCGAAACGATTCTCTCGATGACGGAAAGGACGCTTGCGTCATCTGAAAATTGGCAGTCTGAGAGAACGAGTTTGCCGCGGCGCTCCACATATACTTGCGACGGACCGTTGACCATGATTTCAGCTACAGTATCGTCAGCTAAAAGCTCTTCGAGAGGCCCTAAGCGCATCGCCTCGTTAAATACGTCATTTTCAAGGCGTTCGGAATCTATTCCTTCGGGAAGCCGCCCTTTGGCCACCACCTCGTCGATTATTTCACTGATTTTGACGCGGGCCATATTTTCAAGACCCTCGGCATCGACGCCGTCCATCGTAAGACGCTTAAGATCAAGCCGCTTTAAGAGCTCTTTGTGTATTTGCTCCTGAACATTGCGCCTTAATTCGCGCAGCGGATCTTTCTCTTCTTCAGGGGTCTCGCTTTCAGTTTCTTCCTCAACGCTCTTGCTCTCTTGATTAGACGAATCATCATCGTTATTGTCATCGAAGACGCGAAGCATTGCAGAGCCAATCTGAATTATCATCGTCTTATCTAGCTTTATAGGCCCAGATATGAGCGAACCGTTCACCAATGTGCCGTTTGCGCTGTGCAGATCTTCAAGAATGGCAGAACCGTCGCGCACGACTAGAATTGCATGACGCTCAGATATATCAGGGAAAGGAATCGAAATGCGGCATTTTTCGCCGCGACCTATTAAATACGTTCCGTCATCAAGCTGGATCGTATTGCGCACATCATTGATGAGAGTGGCTAGGCGCATTGCTATTCCTTTGTTTTAGCGTATTGAAAGACGTTGAGTTTGGCGTTTGAGATTCAATTCTTCAATCTCGCCTTGTATCTTGGCGAAATCAACCTTGGGAAGCTCCTTTTCATACGAGGTATCCTTACGGTTGCGCAAAGAAAGAATGATGCGGCCTTTAAGCTGCTCGGCAAAAGCGAGCATTTCAGCTTCACGCGGAGTTACCTCAAGCGTTACTGTAGAGTAATTTCTCGTAAGACCAGCGACTTGATTGTTACCCTTGGCAGTTTCTGTGCCGGTGGCGAGAACAAGAACGTTCTGGAGCATCGTGCAGGTGACGAAATCTCGCTTACCCGACTTACCTTCAAAATCGAAAGTGCCGATAACATCAACATGATCGTTCGGTTTTACCATTCCAGAAACGCTCGCAGCACCAGAACAGTTGACGGAAACTGCGCGCATATTCTTTTTTATGTCGGCAGAAATTCCGACTTCCAAAGGGTTGCCCCCTTCTACATCTGACCAGAAAAGAACTTCGCCTTTGCGGTGAGCTGCAAGAATTTTCCGCCCGATTATATCGCGATACGACGTAGTCTCAACAGCTTGCCCGCGCAAACCTGCCGCAGGCATCGTAAGATAGCCGAGATCGTCTTTCGAAATAATCGTACCGGCAGGAACGTCAGTAGCAAAAACGACGACTTGAAGCGTGCCATAGCGCGACTCAAGCTGTTTTTTTGCTTTCGCAATCTCACCATCTTTCAGCGAGAACGCCCAGCGTGTCGTAAATGCGGCGATTATGCCTGACGCAAGAGCGATTGCAAGAATTATCTGCCTGTTCCTGTCTTTCTTCATATTCTTTCAGCACTTTCTTTTTTTTAAGCCTCAGTCTGCAGAAAGACCGCCGCCGAGAGCTTTGTACAGATCGATGAGATAAAGCGTTATCTGACCGCGCGAAACAACGAGTTCCTCTTCAAGCTGGAGACGGCTGCGCTGAGCATCAAGAACGTTGTTGAAATCCTTCAAACCGTTCTTGTAGAGATCGTTCGAAATCGTAACGGCGTCGCTCGCCGCTTTGACAGCCGCTTTAAGAGCCTGATAACGGTGGTACTCCTGTGTGTAGGCGCTGTATGCGTCGCGAATTTGCGCATACGCCTTCTCGATCGTGAGCGCATATTCTAAAGCCGCCTGATCCATACGCGCTTCTGCAGCCTTTACGCTTGCATAAATTGCGCCGCCCTGAAAGATCGGCCAGCTTACAGACGGACCGATGGAAGCTAAGAACGACTTTTTGTCAAAGAGATTTACGCTACCGCGCGTCTGGAAACCGACTGAACCGCTGATAAAGAGCCTCGGAAACCACTGCGCCTTCGCTACGCCGATATACGCTGTTTCGGCAGCGAGACGACGCTCTGCAATTTTCACATCGGGTCTTGCGCGCATCATATCAAGCGGCATAGTCGAGACCTTTTGCGGAATTACAATCCAGTCTCTTGAAATTTCTGGCGGGTCGAGAAGCTCGTGAAGAGCGCCGGGAATTTCGCCGGCAAGAACGGCAAGAGCATTTTTGAGAGCTTCTTCCCCGGCAATAAGCTGCGGTATGCGCGCACGCGTTTGCTCTACGATGTAGGCGCACTGATTGACGGCAAGCTCATCGCCGATGCCAGAATCAAACCTCGACTTGAGAATCTGATACGTTTCAGTCTGAAGAGCAAGGTTGGTCTCGGCAACTGAAATACGCTCCTGCATAGTACGCAAGTTTATGTACTGCTTTCCGATTTCAGTTACAAGATTTATCCTCGTGTCAGCCACTCCCCACGCGGAAGCTTCCGCAAGAGCGATCTTTGCCTCTGTATTGCGGCGGTTTCCTCCGAAAATATCAATTTCCCAATTGCCATCAAGACCAACGTTTGATGCGTTGTAAGTCGTCTTCGAATAACCTCCTGCTGGAACGTTCTTGTGGAAGTGGGAACGCGTCCAATCGCCTCCGACGGTGAAGGCAGGCAAGAATGCCGCATACGAACCGAGAAGTTCGTAATTCGACTGCTCAAGTCTCTTATGCGCAACAAGATAGCTTAAGTTATTTGTGACGGCAGTGGATATGAGATTGTCAAGGATTGGATCGTTGAAAAGTTTCCACCAGTTTGATGCGGAAGAAGTTGTAATTTCAACGCGCGTATCCTCATTAGAAGAGGCAGGAACATAAAGAAGGTCGCTTGCCGTATTCTCTGTAGGAAAGCCTGCATCAGGAAGAGGAAATGTCGCCGGCATCACTTTAGGCGATTCGTAGGAAGGCCCTACGGACGGTAAATCCTGGATGCACCCTGAAACGATAAACGCTACAGAAGATACTTTTAATACGTCAATTATCGAAGCGAAACGTGATTGATTTTTATTCATTTTAATTATCCTTACCTTTAAACATTACTCTTCAACTCTTTGCGGCGCCTGCTCATGGCAGATATGTATCCGAAGAACCTTTTCACCCTTTCACGCCAAGTTTGGAACAGAGAGTAAAGTCCAGGCACCAATAGTATACCAAAAACGACCGAGAATAGCATTCCGAAGAATTCTGTCGTGCCAAGGTGATTGCGGCTTGCCGCGCCCGCGCCGGTGGCAATCATCATCGGAAGAGTTCCCAAAAGCGTCGTCAAAGCCGTCATGAGAAGCGCGCGCAAACGCTCGCCTGCGGCGGAACCTGCTGCGTCAACAATGGAATACCCTTCCATTTCACGCTTATCTTTTGCGAACTCGACGATGAGAATTGCGTTCTTGGAGGCAAGTCCTACAAGAAGCACAAGACCGAGCTGAGCGTAGATTGAAAGCGGATATGGAGAACCAGCAGCAAAAAGTCCCCAATATTTAAGTCCGATAAGCGCACCGAGAACGGCCACGAAAATCGAAAGCATAACAGGCATTGGAATCGTCCAGGATTCGTACTGTGCTACGAGGAAGAGATATCCGAAGAGAATCGCGAGAAGAATAAGAGGTGCCGCCGCGCCTTCATTGCGCGCTTCTTGATAAGAAAGCGCAGCCCATGAATAGCCGTAGCCTTCGGGCAACTCAGCATCAAGAAGCTCTCTAACTTCATTCATGACAGTACCTGAAGCGACTCCTGGAGCAGGGAGAATATTAAGGCCCGCCGTGATGTATTTGTCGCGCGTGTAGATTGTACGTGGCCCAAGCTCACGTGATATCGTGCCGAGAGAGCCGATAGGAACCATTGCACCTTTATCGGAACGCACATAAAGGCGCTCAACATCCTCCGGTTTTGCGCGCCCTTTCGCCTCCGATGCGACGGTAACGCGGTTGACCTGAGTTCCGAGGTTAACATCGTTCACATAGCGCGAACCTAAATAGTTCTGCAGCGTCGCATACACCGTAGCCACCGGCACATGGAACATCTCAGCTTTTGTGCGATCGAGATTGAATCTGAGTTTCGGCGTTTCAGCATTGTATCCGGCAAAGGCGGCAAGAATGTTTGGATTGGCGTTAAGTTTAGCAAGAAGAACTTTCTTTACCTCGTCAAGTTTCATCGGGTCTGTGCCAGCCTTATCCTGGATATGGACGGAAATTCCGTTCGCATTTCCAAGACCGGGAATTGACGGAGGCGCGAAGACTTGCCATTTTGGCTCTGGAATGGCCGCAAGCACTCCTTGAATCTTACCGATCATCCGCGAAACGTGCTGTTCGCGGTTAGGCCGCTCATCCCAACGTTTTAAATCTATAACAAGTGTCGTCTGGTTTTCGCCGCGCCCGCCGACCATGCCCCAACCGGTAATCGAGATTACAGATTGAACTTCTGGTATTTTTCTCAAAAGTTCCACTGCCCTTAGAGCAGTTTCGCGGCTGCGGTCGCGAGCAGTACCTTCAGGCATTTCCATAGAGCAGAAAACTACGCTCTGATCTTCTTCCGGAAGAAATGCCGTCTCAGTCTTGGAGAACATCTGAATCGTCAGAAGGATTGTCAGAATGAGCAATACGAACGAAAGAAAGATGCGGCTTGCAAGCCATTTGGCCGCAGTTACAAAGAAGCTCTTAAATGCATCAAGCCCTTTGTTGAACCAAGCGAAAGGCCCGTGCTTGTACGGATTTGCTTCGCGGAGAAGAAGCGAGCACAAGGCGGGAGCGAGTGTAAGAGCGCAGACTGTTGAGAAGCACACGGCCGCGGAGAGCGTTACAGAGAACTGCTGATAAATGCGCCCTGTAATTCCTGACATAAATCCTACCGGAACGAAAATTCCAAGAAGAACAAGCGTTGTGGCTATAACAGCGCCTGTAACGTCGCTCATAGCTTGGATCGACGCTTCTTTTGAGTTTAATTTTCTAGTTTCAATAAGGAACTGAACTCGCTCCACCACAACGATGCAGTCATCAACGACGACTCCGATGGCAAGCACAAGACCGAATAAGGTTAAAATGTTAATGGAATACCCGAGCACTGCCATAAGAATGAATGTCGAGCAGAGCGAAACTGGAATTGTAAGACATGGAATAAGTGTAGCACGCCAGTCTTGCAAGAAAAGGTAGCAGACTAAAACAACAAGGCCGAAAGTCAAAAGAAGTGTAAGAACGATTTCTTCAATACATACGCGCACATACTCAGTTGCGTCGTATGGAGTTACCCATTCAAGGTCTGCAGGAAACGATTTTTCCATTTCGCGAAAGGCGTCATAAATTGCATCCATCGTTTCAATGGCGTTTGCTCCCGGCTTTTGCTGAAGAGCTATCATCACAGCATTCTCGCCGTTGAACTGGCCGGAAAACATATAGTTCTCTTCGCCAATCTCTGTACGCGCAATATCTTTAAGGCGTACGATGCCGCCCTTCTCATCGCGGCGGATGACAATTTCATTGAATTCCGATGGCTTCATGAGACGCCCTTTCGCCGTCAGAGTATAGACGTGCGCGGCGTGATTTGGAATTGGAGAGGCGCCGACTGAACCGATGGATGCTTGAACATTCTGCTTTGTAACGGCGGCAATCACCTCTTCAGTGTTAAGCCCCTGCGCGGCCATGCGGTCAGGGTTAAGCCACACGCGCATGGCAAGGCGAGGACCGTAAACCATAGCATCGCCTACTCCCGGAATTCGCAGAAGAACTGGCTGGATGTTACCGTAGATGTAATCTGAAATCTGAAGGCGTGTCATCTTGCCCGTTTTTGACCTCAGAGCCATAAAGCCAAGCATATCCTCTGACTGGGCGCGGATCGTTCCACCGAGCTGCTGTACTTCGGCGGGCAATTTCGCTTCCGCCTGAGAGACGCGGTTTTGAACCTTCACCATGTCCATATCGCGGTCAGACTCAACCTCAAATGAAAGCGTAAGGGTGTAAGACCCGTCATCAGAGCAGCTTCCGACCATATAGAGCATGTCGTCTACACCGTTTACCTTGTCTTCAATAGGCATGGCGACTGTATTGAGCACTTCTTTAGCACTTGCGCCAGGGTAGGTGTAGCTTACTTGAATGGACGGAGGCGTCAATCGCGGATACTGTGAAACTGGCAACTCGAAAATCGCCATCACGCCGGCAAGAGTAAGCACGATTGAAATGACCATCGCGAATCGCGGCCGCTCGATAAACGTCCGCGAAAACGTCTTGATCTGATCAATCGACTTTCGTATTGATATTTTCATCTCGTCTTCCTTTCAATCCAACATTCTAATACTCTAACACTCAAACATTCTAACATTCAAACATTCTAACATTCGAACATTCGAACATTCACCCATCACTCTTTAATCCTTGGCTTGAAATTAGGATCAAGGTCGTCGTTGCTTGTCGCTTCAACGACAGTAACTTTCATGCCAGGTGCAAGTTTGGAGATTCCTGAAACGATAATCTTTTCGCCAATTTTCAAACCATCTACAACAGGAACCCAGCCTTCATTAGCTTCACGCGTCTGAATAACGCGCTGCTCAACAGTATTATCTTCTTTCAAGACCCATACCGTACGGCTGCCTGTTGCAAGATCAAATATAGCCTGCTGGGGACCTGAAGGAAATTTCGGAGGAGTTTTATAGTCGACTAAGAGAGTAACATAGCTATTAGGGATGAGCATGCGGTCTGGATTGGGGAATTTAAGGCGCATTATAATAGTCGCCGTCTCCTTGCTCATAGTATTGTCGTCGAACGCCCATTCGCCGAGCCCTGTATACTCACTGCCGTCAGGAAGAAGAAGCCTCAAACGATAATCTGGAGCGACGCCTTTAAGCTGCGCTGAGCGCCATGCCACATAAGCACGGTCGGTGAGTGGGAATGAAATGCGGATAGGATCTACTTGGACAATCTTTGAGAGTGCGCCCTTGCTCGGTGAAACGTAATCACCGATGTGTGCTGAAGTCTTTCCGATCTGACCTGAAATCGGAGCCGTTACGCGCGTCTTTTTAAGATCGTATTCTGCGACAACAAGATTCGCTTTAGCCTGCATAACGGCAGCTTTTGCGCTGTCGGCCGCAGCTTCAGCATTGTCGCGCTCGAGCTGTGTGATGCCGCGCGCATCAGCCTTCTGCATACGCAGGAAGTAGCGGTCTGCGCGGCGCATCTCCGCCTCTGCCGCTTCAAGGTCGGCCTTGCGCTGATTGACAATCGCCTGATAACGTTCTGCATCGAGAACATAAAGCGTATCGCCTACTTTTACAATATCGCCTTCCTTAAAAAGAATTTCCTTGATGTACCCATCGACCTGCGGAAGAAGCTCAACTTCCTGTACGGGCTCAGCGTGAGCAACAAAACGCTCAGGGAGATTATACACGCGCTCTTCTACTGAACGCACAGCCACCGTCACAGACATCTGCGGCAATGCTAACTTGACGGCCTTTTTCTTTGGCCAAAGATCACAAGCAATCCACCCGCCTGTAACAGATGCAGCAACGAGGACAATTCCTCCAACTATTGAGCCTACTGCTGATTTAACGTTTTTTTCGCTTTTCATTTTTTTCTTCCCTTCGTTTTTAATATCAGAAATTATTAGTTTTGATGCCGCTCCAAACGGCGTTGAAAAAGTTCCTGAGAGTAAGTGTCATATCTGGAACGAGAAAGCCTTCAATCTTACGCCTGATTATGCCATCCCATGC
>JAEIGA010016347.1_pt1 | contig 11298 bp, 10 predicted proteins | sample 9270691 | NCBI WGS metagenome assembly JAEIGA01 (sample SAMN17057246, study PRJNA624740) | gut metagenome | biome: biome; isolation source: fecal sample | host: Bos grunniens | place: China: Xizang | collected 2019
CTCACCAAGCTGATCGGCGAGTTCCATCTGTCCCTGTTCCTTCGAAATATACGTTGTGGTCTTGATGTAACGGGCCTTCCTGAGGGTCTCGCAGAAAGACAAAGCCTTGTCTTCGGTCACATTATCCTTCATCATGACCGACACCTGCATGTTTTCCTTGAAGTAATCGGAAACACTGTTTGCATTGACCAGAAGCATGCTTGCAACACCTACCAGCAGCAGCACCAGACTGATGCTGATGACCGATGAAAGGTAGGCATTTGCCAGTCTCCTTCTCATTATTCTGTTTTCTCCTTTACCCATACGAACGCCCAATAGAGGGCCAAAGTTAATGAAATATCAAAAAAAATGATTATCTTTGTTGAGATTTTGTAACTAAATTTGAACAGTATGGATAATTCTGTAAAAAGAGTCCTTTTTGTCAATTCTGAGATATTCCCGTATCTCCCAGAGTCGAACATCGCCAACATCGGCAGATACCTTCCTCAGGGCATACAGGAGAGAAAGAAGGAGATCAGGTCATTCATGCCGAGATACGGATGCATCAACGAGAGAAAGAATCAGCTTCACGAAGTGATCAGACTCTCAGGAATGAACATCGTGATCAACGATGTGGACAGACCGCTTGTGATCAAGGTGGCATCCATCTCATCAGCAAGAATGCAGGTCTACTTCATTGACAATGAAGACTACTTCCATCGCAAGAGCATTTACCATGACGCCGACGGCAATTTCTTCGCAGACAACGGGGAACGTGCCATCTTCTTCGCAAGAGGCGTACTCGAGACAGTAAAGAAACTGCGCTGGGCACCAGATGTAATCCATTGCCAGGGTTGGATATCACATGTGCTTCCGCTTTATCTCAAGAAGGCATATATCGACGACCCTATCTTCTCAAACAGCAAGGTAGTCCTATCGCTTTATGACGACACTCCGAAGGAGATTCTGACAGAGGATCTCAAGAGCAAGATGCTCTTTGGAGGAATATCAGAGGCGGATCTGGAAATCCTCAACGAGCCTACAGGCACAAATCTTGCTAAACTGGCAGCCGAATATTCAGACGGCATCATCTTCGGTTCAGAAGGAATTGACGAAGAGCTTGTCAACTTCTGCAGGGAGTCTGGCAAACCGGTTCTGGATTTCAATGCTGAATCTATCGAAAACGGCTCGTACATAGAGGATTATAATAGTTTTTACGATCAGGTATAATGAATTTTGATTTTATAGGCAGAGTATGCCGCCTCGCGGTTATCGGTGCGACACTGCTTGCCTCTGCATCTTGTATCCAGGTAAACGAACAGTTGGGAGAAAACCTCATCCCTACTGACCAGAAATGGGATGTCTTCCCTCAGGAAGACGCCCCCCTCAGAAGCATACGCCTTCAGATGGCCGACAGCCTGTCAGGATACAGTTCCTCACGATTTACATTAGGAGCAATCAAGGATGACGTCCTGGGAACCACCGTAAAGGGAAGCACCTTTACGCTCATCCCTGTGTCGGATACGCTTGACTTCGGAAAAAACACCGAAGTCAGAGGTTTCTATTTCACAGCCGCAAAAGATACGCTGTCTGCAGCGTATGATTATCAGCGCAGGATTCTGCAGAACATATATGTCTACGAACTCAAGCAGGCCCTGGACTCCACAGTGCTTTATGCCGGAGAGTTCACAAGCGAGGAGATGAGAAACAGGTACATCGACTTCTCTACCCGCATAACCGACGGAGTTCCCGTCTATGACGGTGGTGATTCACTGAGCTTTGAATTCAGCAAGGCATTTGCCGAAAGCATGGTCGAGAGACTCAAGGCTGCAGATATGGACAGCATCAAGTACTATCTTAACGGAAACGAGAAGAAAGGAACCAAAGGCATCCCGGGAATATACATCACCACTGACACTCCTGCAGAAATGGGAGGACGATACAATCTCTTCAAGCTCAAGATCGACTACGACTCTCAATACGGCTACATCACCGGCAACTATGCCGAGCTTAAGATACGTGCTGACTATGGGGACAGGACAGGGGTAGACACCTCATTCGTCTTCATGTTCGGAGCAGGAGATTTCATAAAGAACATCAAGAACACATCCGACATTCCTCAATATGCATTCAATGCAAGTATACACGACTCTTACAGCGTATATGAAAAAGAGGGTGTTCCGGCCGCGGACAAGATCTTCGTGGAGGGCGGATGTGGAGTGAAACCGGTAATAAAGGCCGCTGAAATCAGGGAAATCATTGAAGAACAAATGGTTGCAGCAGGTATCGCAGACATCTCGGAAACCGTCATCAACAAAGCCACAATCGTCTTTCCGTATAATGTGAATGGCGATTATGAACTCATTGATAAATTCCCTTTGATCCTGAGCCCGACCGTAAAGCTCAGAAGCAGCGACAACAAGTATGTCACATACGCTGGTCTCACAGACTCAAGCATTGCCAGTGAGAATCAGGGAAACATCAACAGGTCTCTCAACCTTTATTCTCCTGACATCAGCCATCACGTGCAGGAAATCATGAAGGTGAAGAAGGATGAGAATTATGACAAAAACATTGAGAAATATGACATCTGGCTCCTCATCATGCACGAAGAGGTGACAGAAAGCAGCAACAACAATGCTTCCAACGATTTCTACAACAACCTGATGTACAACTCATATTATAACAATATGATGTACGATCCATACGGATATGGTTATGGCTACGGTGGATACGGTTATGGTGGCTATGGCGGATACGGTGGCTATGGTTATAACAACTACTATAATTATTATATGATGGCAGCCTACGCCAACTCGTACAACACCACGACAGAGGAGTCGAGCATCGAACTTGACAAGGACAGATACTACAGATGTACACTCAACGGTCCGGATTACAGCGACAACATAAAGGAGCTGCCTCGACTCAGAGTCACATTCTCCTCACCGAAGACTGCGGAAAAAGCCAATGAATAACAAGTATATTAAAGAAAGGGCTGGTCAATCGACCAGCCCTTTCTGTTTATGTAAGACAAAATTATTTTGCGTTTACCTTGTCTTCGATGTACTTGATGGCGTCACCTACAGTTGAGATTCTGTCACCTGCATCCTCATCTGGAATAGAGATGTCAAACTTCTTCTCGAACTCCATGATAAGGTCTACGATGTCAAGTGAATCTGCACCGAGATCGTTCTGGAAGCTTGCTGTCTCAGTAATCTCTGCTGCAGGCACTCCCAACTTATCAACGATAATTGCCTTTACATCTTCTGCAATATTAGCCATAACGTTAAATTTTTAAGTTAATAATTTATAATTCTAATATACGTATTTGCGCTAAAACTTCGCAAAGTAAGTAAAAATATTTGGAAAATAAAAATCCGATCCCTATTTAAGCCTTACGGTCTGACAGACGCAACCAGACTCTGAATCCATTAAGCGAATTCAGAAGATAGAACACCCACATGATTACCATGACCGCAGCATGGGCCTCTCCTCTTGACACACAGATGCTCCACATGACTACACTGATGATATTTGTGATGATCCAAAGGGCCCATTGTTCCATGAAGGCCAAAGCCATCAGGGCTTGTGCCACAATGCTCAGCACTGTCGTCGCGGAATCCCTGAACGGCTGCGGGTCACCGAGATGGCGGAGAAGAAATCCTGCTGCAATGACTGCTGCTGCACAGCCGACAGCCAGGAGTCCTCTCTGTCTCCAATTGAATCTGCGCGCCTTCACCAGGACACCATCATCACCCGCCTGCGCTTCAGACACAGCAGCTCCTCTCTTCCGCCACTGCCACCATCCGATGAACTGCATAGGCAGATAATACAGGGCATTAAGAGCCGCATCTCCGTAAAGCGATGCCTTAAATGATATCAACGCATATAGAGACACGTTGACAAGACCGAAAGCATAGTTCCAAATGCTGCCCTTGGCAACAAGGACAACGCAAAGGACACCGGTTATACCTGCAAGGGAACCTATTACATCCACACTGCCGGACAAGGCGGAATAGATGATGTTAGTAGCGATGACTCCTACGATCAGGAACCAGTCGTAAAAAGTAAGAATCTTCTGTTTCATGACTTCTTATTCAATTCTTCATGGATTGTCTCAGCAAGAGCGGGACCGACGAGGACTGCTATATCTTCAACAGACGCCGCTGCAATACGGGAGACACTGCCGAAATGTAGCAGCAGTCGCTGCTCAGTCTTATCCCCAACTCCTTTAATGTTCCGGAGAGCAGATTCTATCTGTGATCTGCTGCGTAGCTTTCTATGGAAAGTTATTCCAAACCTATGCGCCTCATCTCGAATCTGCTGCAGCACCTTCAAGGCCGGAGAATTGCGGTCGATGAACAAAGGATAAGGATCTCCCACCCTATAAACCTCCTCCATCCGTTCAGCAAGGGCAATCAAAGTCACCTTATCAATGATTCCCAGCTCACACAACGCCTCATACGCAAAGGATAACTGTCCTTTGCCACCGTCTATGACGATCAGTTGCGGCAGATCGTCCGGATTTTCCATAAGCATACGCGAATATCGTCTGTTGACCGCCTCCTTCATGGTGGCATAGTCATTTGCTCCGACTACGGTCTTAACCTTGAAATGACGGTAATCCTTCTTTGACGGCACGGCATTACGGAAAACCACACAAGCCGACACCGGATTGGTTCCCTGGATATTCGAGTTGTCGAAACATTCTATATGGACAGGCAGTTCCTTCATCCCCAACTGCTTCTGGAGGGATTCCATGACCATATTACGGTATGCATCCGGATCGGTGTGCTCCTGCTGCTTGAGGGCATTCAGACGCATCTCCTTCGCATTGCGCGCACTGAGTTCAAGAAGAGCAAGCTTATCTCCGCGCACAGGGATACGGAAGTCCACTCCGTCGATGGACATATCCGGAAGGAAAGGAACAATAACCTCCTTGGAAAGTTCGCCGAACTTGGACTGTATCTCACCTATGAACATCGCGAGCACAGACTCCTGCTCCTCCTCAATCATGAGCTTGAATCCGAGATTAAGAGACTGAACGACGGCTCCTCCTCTAATCCTCATGAAGTTTCCGAAATACTCCGGCCCATCGCTGACAAGTGAAAAGACATCCACGTCTCCGACAGTAGAATTCATTATAACCGACTTGCTATAATGCTGCTCGATAGACATCATCTTCTCCTTGTACAGCTGAGCCTGCTCAAAATTCATCTTTTCGGCAGCTTCCAGCATTAAAGTCTTATAATGCCTGATAACCTCGCGTCCTCCGCCTTTAAGCAGAGAAACGACTTCCTCGATGTACTGGTTATATTCTTTCTGAGATATTTTTCCTATGCAGCAACCCAGACACTTCTTGATATGAAGATTCAGACAAGGTCTGATTTTCCCACGCAGAATAACATCTGAAGTGATCCTATGTCTGCACGTACGGAGCGGATACACATTGTGGATGAACTCCACCATATTTCTTGCATGAACCACGCTGCTGTAAGGACCGAAATATCTGGAACCGTCCTTCACTACTCTTCGGGTGAGGAAGACACGAGGGAATTCCTCTGCAGTGACACATATCCAAGGATAGGTCTTCGAATCCTTCAACAAGATATTATAACGCGGCTTGAACTGCTTTATAAGGTTGTTTTCCAATAGCAGAGCATCTGCCTCCGACTCAACGACAGTATATTCAGCATCTGCAATCTTAGACACCATCACCGCAGTCTTGCGGGTCAGTCTGTCTGGCGAGACAAAATACTGCGCAACTCTCTTATGCAGGTCCTTTGCCTTACCCACATATATGACATTCCCCTCGGCGTCATAATATCGGTAGACACCGGGGGAATGCGGAAACAGCTTTATCTTGTCTTTTAATGTCACTTGAAGTCTTCAGATTTACCACATGGGATATATTTCATGCCACATTTCACCGGTTATGGCATCAACATAGAAAAGTAGAGAATAATACCCGCTTTTTTCCACTGTAATATTAGTTCCTCCGATACCATTAATACCATAATCGACATAAGGGACCGAGGCTATCATCTCATTTCCCACCGACCTTATCTTGAAGCCAGGATCAGCACCTGAAATTTCACTTGAGTCATAGAGGTAGGCATTAAGCCATAACCAGACGAATGCGCCATTCTCATAATGAGGATATCCGTCACCATCAGCCATCAACACGTTACCCCACTGCCAAGACGAAATATCCGGGGTTCCCTCTGCGACAGACGTACCTACAAGCTCGAGCCGGCACTTGCTGTAATCGAATGCAGGGAGATCGCCTGTCTTATCAAGCTGATATGAGAATCCACCGGTAACAGACCCTTCTGTGAGTTGCCAGAATAAAGAAACGTCGTACACACCTTTTTCCGGAACTGGAATATTAGGACCATTGAAGATCAGCTCATCAGCACCATAACCCAGATTGGTCAGACATTCATAACCGTCACTAAAAGTAACATTCCATTGCCCGCTATGGTCAAACTTGAACTCGGGTTTATCAGAGTTGAAAACGACAGAAGTCAAGCGGTACTGCACATGTGTAGAGTCGTACATATATGATGTCATCTCCTTTGCACCCCATGCATTGAAAGTTCCTCTCATGCTCCACCTTGTCGGCATAAGAGCAAGATAAGGTGATGAAGAAGATTCACTATCCATATTCAGAGCGACATGGATAAGTTCACTATAGGACTGTGATGGCAGTGTAATATAATAGAGGGATTCCTCTATCGGCACAATTGTACTCATGCGATAGCCGTATCCTGAATCCGTTTCCCATTCAGTGTGGTTATATGCGCCATATGAGGTCACCTTGCCATCCTTCCAAGATTCCAGAGTATACAGGTCATTCGGATACATATAAAGGAATTTCTCGTATCTTCCAGTCAGAGTTTCAATCAGTGCATACCTATTTGCTGTATCCGGTGTCAAGTCTGAAGCATCTTTTCTGCTGACAAGATACAGTCCATCAGGCATTGGTTCGGCCTGAAAATCGATGTTTATATCATAGAATCGCGACCTATATGTAGTCAGATCCGCATCTGTGGAAAGTGTCATGCTGCCAGAATCTGTGAAGACTTCAATTTCAAGTCCTCCAGAATAACACTGCGCAGGGATTACAATATTGAATACTTTCGGAGTGGATGTCAAGGTCTGATAGCATCTGTAAATAATGCTGTTGCTTCCTGTTGCAAATTCAAGAAGGCCATAATCTTCAAGACTTTTGATTGCAGCTGCTCCGCTGAGCATCTCGCCGTTCTTGGCAGTAACTGTAATAGAGTTGACATTCTCTCCGTTTCCAGTAACCGCAACCCTGAGAATTGAGCACAGGTTATTGAATTCAAACTCTCTGGAATCACTTATGGCAATCATCGGATATTGATAATTGTCGATATCATCCAACAATGTACCGTCTGCTGATGTCTTTGAATTCTGCATCAATGGCAGATCTATCCCAATGAATCCGTCTGACGACGCTACAAATACACCATACAAAGCTACATATGAGTCTGCCTGGATAGAAGCCATAAATTCTCCATACGGAGTACCGGCACCTGCTTTCAAAACACTTTTCTCAAATTTGCCATCTTCTAATCCATTGGAAAAAACCGATGAATCAAAGATGACGATCTCGTCCCCTTCGTTCCATACGACATCATACCCTGTTCCATTATACTCAAGAGAGGTCCTGGTCTTCTCACCTATACTTGCAGTGAACAGATAGGTCTCAGAGGCTGAAGAGCTACCTTCAACTCGTTCCGGCTGAATTGTCTCACAAGCAGCCAGAGCAAAGATGGCTGCAAGTACTCCAGATAGTATCTTTTTCATAATCATTTCGAGTTATTTGTAACTGTTATGGAACCTCCCGGTCTGACTTCTTCTGTAGAACCGCCATCTGTGGAATCTTCATCAAAAATATAAATCTTCCTCAGGATAATATTCTGGCAGACTATGCCTTCCTTATTATCACGACCCATGTAATATCCTTCAACAAGAACCCTCCTGCCATCAAAATTTGTCAGATCCTCCAAAGGAGACAGTATTACCAACTGTGAGGATGTGCCATTTCCATTAACGAGAGTATAATGACTCTTGCCGTAAGAATCTTCAACTACACTGAAGGTTCCGACAACTCTTATATATGAATGCGAGGAATCATCGAATGTATCAAGGTCCCTTATCTCCTCAGACGGCTCGGCCGCATATTCATAATACTGGTCAAGAGTCTTTACAGACCATGATACATCATTGTCAACCATCAGGTTCTTCTGGCCTCTGTCTGTCTGAACTCTGGCATAAATATCCAGCCAACATCCTAAAGTAACATCATGCAACTTTGCCGGATCATACACAAATATGTTATTATAGTATTCTGGACCTATAGCAAGGATATAACCCTCTGCATTTATCGCCATGACAGCACCATGAACCTTGACAATATTTCCATCAGCAACGCCTTGTAATGAAGCATAGGTATCACATAGGACTGTTTCCATTGTAGGAAGATCATATGGAAAATATCCAGGAGTCATGATAAACACCTGCTTTTCCTGAGGGAGAACATATATGTCATAGGCGTTGTTCATACTGAAATAGAACCACCACCAATCATCTCCGGAAACAAGATCTATTCTTGAATTTGTCTTGAAGTCCGAATTTTTATATGTTGAAGAACATCCGTAGTACACATCGTCATCAACGTCATGGAAACGAATATATGAACCTGACGGAACATAAAAATTCTTATATGTGAGCATACCGTCTTCGTATGAGGTAAACTCAAAATTCTCCCATGTGTTTCCAATGTCTGTAGTGCGGCACAAAAGCCAGTCCTGCGGCACATCCGGTGTATCAGGTGTATCTGGTGTGACAGGCACGTCTGGCTCTGAAGTCTCATCCTTACCTGCTTGAGTCACGACAATGACCACATCATCGAATACTGACGATACTGTAAGCTGAGCAGTCCTCTGGGATGAGTTGTTAGGATCCACAGTCACTGTAATGACCGCCTCCTGTTCGGAAGCAGCTCCTGACGATGGAGAACAAGTCAACCAGGCAACATCAGAAGTGACAGTCCAATCAACAAGAGGCATGAAATGGATTTCAATCTGGCCGCCTTCTGACGGTATTGAGTACTCCGTGATCTCGATTTCAAGAGAATCCGGAATATCCGGCATCAGTTCCGGACATGCAGTCATACACAGCATTGCCGGAACAAGGATTAATAAATTGAATAATTTCTTCATCGTATTCTGGTATTTACTTCAAGTATTCAGCTACGGCAGACTGGATGCCCTCGAGACCATGGAAACCACGTTTGAGGATGGTTCCGTCAGGGCCGATGAGCATAAGGTGAGGGATACCCTCCACACCATAGATGTCAGTAGGAACTGTGCCGCAGTTGTTCATATGCAGCCAATCCATACCGAGTTCTCCTGCTGTCTCGATGGTATGCGACTGTGGCTTTCTTTCCCATACAGCAAGACTGAGAACCTCAAGGCCCTTGTCCTTATACTGCTCATATACCTTGATGATGTTCGGCACCTCCCTGCGGCAAGGACCGCACCATGGCGACCAGAAATCAACGAGGACATAAGTACCCTTTCCTACATAGTCAGAGAACTTGACCTCCTGCTTAAGCGGCTGAGGATCCATGCTTCTGTCATATCCATACACATGCTCGACAGTGAAATCAGTAAACATCTGACCTTCTGCAGTGGCCTTTCTTGCGTCGAGACCCTTCTTGAAGAATACGACTTTCTCATTCTCAAGCATTTCCTTTGACATCTTCGAGATAACCGCCTCTACCTGATCATCCTCAATAAGACCGCGGAGGTTCAGGAGAGCCTGCACGGCAACCTCATTGTCGGCATTCTTCTTTGCCGATTCGAGATTGAATGCAATATACTTCTCAACAAACTGGTTATAGTATTCCTCCGCCTTCACCTGATCGTTCGCCAGAGAGTCCATAGTCTGACTGTATTCTGTCATCATGGCCTCATGAGTCTCCTCAAAAGCCTTTACCTTTTCCTCTGCTGTCTGTCCACATGCCGCTACTGCAAATGCAGCAAGCGCAAAAAAATAATTGATCTTTCTCATATGCATTAAATTTATTTATTTGTCACACTATCCGGTCTTCTTACTGCCGCGTGGGCAGCCTTCTGTGCCGCAAGCACCTGTTCGGCTGTCATACCATCCGGAATATAGGTGTTTCCGACAACACTTCTCCTTAATATCTTCTCATACCATGTGCAGGCCACCGTATAACGTCCGTATGGCATGTGCAGATGGTAACCGTCACGGGTCATCTTGTCCTTGAATATGGTCGCACGTGCGTTCTGCACAGCTGTTCCGCTCGGAATGACCATCCTGACACCCGTAAGTCCGGCTGCTTTGTCTACGGCGTCCACAATGGCATTGTACATGGTCATCTGATCGTTGTCATAGTTCCTGAAGTCACCGTGATCGGAGGTTTCAGCATAAGCCCACGTCTGATGAAGCATCATCCTGGTCTTCTTTGGCAATCTGGCCTTGACATAATCCAACAGTTGCGGAAGCGACTCCGCCCAAGTCTCATACAATCCGGACCTGCCGCTCTGCTGCTGAAGAGAGACATAGTCCCACTGCTCGTCTGACAAGGCTTCGTCAATGGTATATCCTTGTATTTCGGTCATCGTTCCATCGACACCGATCTTCCTATACCTATATGATGGTCTGTTCTCCCTGGCATTGTCAAGATGCGCCTGCAAAGTACAACCGCCGATATACATGTTGCCGATAATGATTTCCATACCGTCGGCCGCAGCAATGTCATGGAGGTGCTGTTCAACGGCATCCTCGGAAAAGCTGTTACCGATGGCTAGTATCCTCACGACCTTATCCGTCTGTGCATCCGACTCAACAGATATAAGGAGGAACAGTCCCAGGAACAGCAGCGATAATACCTTCTTCATATTCGTATGACCTTTAACTCCCAAATATAGCAAATAGTTTATAAATAAGGAACGATATATATGTTTACACTAGTTGTCATTCCGACCGAACGAAGTGAGTGGAGGAATCTTTTTAGAGATGTCTCGACTTCGCTCGACATGACAGGTGCACTTCGCTCGACATGACAGGTGCAAACTGATATATCATTTAAATGACAGGGCCGTCATCCTATAAGATAACGACCCTGTCATTTAAATCGTATGTTTCCATCCGGACTAGTTTCCTTCTGCCTCCCTATACATGATTGCCCAGGAGCCGACATTATAACCTGCACTTGAATTGACAAAAATTCCGCTTCTGTCACTCTCAGGGAAG